>Ga0315904_10000839_pt1 | contig 48908 bp, 43 predicted proteins | sample LakEriMetagenome_6_FD_203529 | JGI IMG/M metagenome (GOLD analysis project Ga0315904, IMG submission 203529) | Freshwater fungal communities from buoy surface, Lake Erie, Ohio, United States - Buoy 12 MA120 | ecosystem: Environmental > Aquatic > Freshwater > Lake | place: USA: Lake Erie, Ohio...
GCACCGCATGCCCGCATTCATGGGCGGCAACGGCTGCAGCGGCTATACTGCGCCCCTGGTACACGTCTGGGCTCAAATTGACCGTTTTATTCATCGGATTGTAGTGGTCAGACAGGAATCCGTCCACCGAAATGACCTGGACATCGTAAATCCCGCTTTCCCGGAGCATCCGCTCGGCAATCTCCTTCCCGGAGAACCCAGAAGCCAGCCCTACCTTACTGTACTGGTTAAACTTGCTTTTCAGGCGCCAGGATACCAGCATACTGATACCCACAAAAATGATCGAAACCAAATAAATTGAACCCATTTCCTAAGTTTTATTAATTATACAAATATCACTGCAAATTGATCTCCATTCTCAAAAATTCCAAAATTTAGCGACGTTTTGACAGACCTGATTTTCAGCATGATTCCGGCAAAGTCAAATTGTCAAACTGCCCGGCCGACGGCCTTAAAAATACACATAAATATCTGATTTTCAATTCTTTAATACGCCTTCCGAAAGCGAGCAGGCAGGGTCAAAAGTTATTCACACCCCCAAAAATTAATTTTGTTATCTGGGAGCAATTTGTAATTTAGTGCAAGAATTTAATGGGTTAGTAAGTATCAAGGGTCAGCGAAAGTTGGCCCTTTTTACATTTAAAAAAGACCCGCTTTTTCCCATACATATTCCTGGTTTTTTTCTTTCCTCTTTCCATTTTTTCATCGCCGTTCAATTCAAAGTCGCAGTTACCTTTACCGAATGAGTAAAGTCAAATCATCGTTTTTTTGCACCAACTGTGGTTACGAATCTGCGAAATGGGTGGGCAAATGTCCTTCATGCCAGCAATGGAACTGTTTCGTGGAAGAGATCATACAAAAAGATAATTCAAAGACCGCAAACACCTGGAAGGAAGATGTTCCAAAACACGGCGGCAAAACCATATCGATAAGCGACATTGAAAGCAGTGAAGAAAAAAGGATCGTTACCAAGGATCCGGAACTCAACCGGGTCCTCGGTGGTGGTATCGTCCCCGGCTCACTGATCCTGGTTGCCGGTGAACCTGGAATTGGTAAGTCTACCCTTTTCCTCCAGAATGCTTTACAACTTAATGAATTGCTGACGCTCTATGTAAGTGGGGAAGAAAGTGAACAGCAAATCAAGATGAGAGCAGACAGGCTGAATATAAAACATCCGGAGTTCTACCTGCTCACTGAAACATCTACCCAGGTCATCTTCCAGGAAATAAAAAAACTGAAACCCCAACTGGTCATCATAGATTCGATTCAAACCATCCATTCAAGCTTTATTGATTCATCTGCAGGAAGCATTTCCCAGATCCGCGAATGCGCCGCAGAGTTCCAACGGTTCGCAAAAGAAACCCAAACACCGGTATTCATCATCGGCCATATCACCAAAGACGGAACCATAGCGGGACCAAAACTGCTTGAACATATGGTGGACACCGTACTGCAATTTGAAGGAGACCAGCACTATGCCTACAGGATACTGAGAACCACGAAAAACCGCTTCGGGTCTACATCTGAGCTTGGTATATACGAAATGTCATCGGTGGGAATGAAGCCTGTGACCAATCCATCAGACATACTCATCACACAGAAAGAAGATCAGCTCAGCGGGGTATCCATTGCCGCTACCATGGAAGGACTGAGACCCTTACTTGTTGAAGTGCAGGCACTGGTTACACCGTCCGTTTATGGAACACCGCAAAGAACAGTAAGTGGCTTTGACGCAAGAAGGCTTCAACTCCTACTCGCCGTCCTTGAAAAAAGAGGCGGCTTCCATTTCGGAACAAAAGATGTATTCATTAACATAACTGGCGGACTCAGGATTGAAGACCCAGCGCTCGACCTGGCCATGGTCTCTGCCCTGCTGAGTTCGTTTGAAGACGTTCCCATCCCGCAGCATGTTGTATTTGCAGGCGAAGTTGGACTGAGCGGTGAGATCAGGGCAGTCAACAGGATCGACCAACGTATTGCAGAAGCTGAAAAACTCGGCTTTGAAAAGATCGTCATCAGCAAATACAACAGGAGACAACCGAACTCTTCTACCCAGATCGAAGTAGTTACAGCAGGCAGGGTTGAAGAAGTTTATCAAATGTTCTTCTGATGCTCCATCAACTGGAACATATCGCTTCATCGGTCAGGCATCTGTTCTATCCACATACATGCAGATGCTGCTATCGGGAGATCAGCAACCGGGAACAATTCATTTGTTTTAACTGCCTGACAGAACTTCCCTTCACCGATTTTGCATCATTAGAAAACAACCCGGCAGAAAAAATTTTTTATGGTCGCGCATCCATCGCCGCAGCGATGAGCCTGCTTTACTTTACTCCCGCATCAATGGTTCAACACCTCATCCACCAGGTGAAGTATAAAGGCCAGGAAAAGCTCGCTGTTTACCTCGGGAAATTGATGGGCAGGGACCTGCTCAATTCCCCCCGGTTTCCCGGCCTGGACCTGATCCTACCCCTGCCCCTGTTCAAAAACCGGGAAAAACAACGCGGATATAACCAGGCCGCCCTCCTGGGAAGGGGAATTTCCGAGGTTTTGGGCATTCCCATCCTTGAAAACACCCTGAAAAGGGTCAGATCCTCCCCTACCCAGACCAAAAAATCAAGGGAGGAGCGGTGGCAGAACGTAGAAGGGCTTTTTTCCATAAGAAACCCCGCCGAACTCAAAAACAAATCCATCCTGCTGGTGGATGATGTGGTCACCACCGGCGCAACGCTCGATGCATGCTCCTCGGCTATTCTCGAAATAAAAGACACCCGCCTCTATGTGTGCACGCTGGCCTTTGCCATGCAGTAATTCAGCCAGCAATCTGTACATTTGAAACTGCGCATGAGGAAGACCATCATTTTAATCTCGTCACTGATCCTTTTCCTGTTTTTTTCCTGCAAAAAGGAAAGTTTTACAACATCGGCGGATGCAAGGGTTTCTGTTTCCATAGATACCGTTCGTTTCGATACCGTATTTACCCAAACCGGGTCCGTCACCCAAACGCTGAAGATCTTTAATGACAACAATGAGAAACTCCGCCTCAGTTCCGTAGAACTGATGGGTGGTACCGCCTCACCTTTTCGTATAAACGTAGATGGAAATACCGGACCCCTTGTTCAGGGCACGGAGATAGAGGCGAACGACAGTGTCTATGTTTTTGTTACGGTAACCATCAATCCCACAGCAGCAAATGCGCCTTTCATAGTGCGCGACAGTATACGCATCCAGTTCAATGGCAACAGCAAATTTGTGCAACTGGACGCCTACGGCCAGAACGCCAGGTACCTTCGTGGCAATATCATCTCCACAAACACCACCTGGGACGCCACCCTGCCTTATGTGATCCTTGACGGCCTGCTCGTTGCACCCAATGTTTCCCTCACCATTCAGAAAGGGACTCGCGTCCACCTGCGCGCTGATGCTCCCTTCATTGTAGACGGCACACTGATCGCCAACGGCACAAAAAACGACAGCATAACTTTTCAGGGCGACCGCCTCGATAAGGAATACCGCGATCTACCCGCCAGCTGGCCGGGCATATTTTTCAGGAACAGCAGCACCGCCAATTCCCTCAGGTATACCATCATCAAAAATGCCTACCAGGGCATCGTGGCTACGAAAGCCGCAGGTAGTTTTCCAAAACTCAGCCTGAGCGAATGCGTTATTGACAATGTTTATGACGCAGGCCTGACAGGCATCAACAGCAGTATCAAAGCGGTGAACTGCCTGATCAGCAACTGCGGACTGAATATATTGCTCGCCAACGGGGGCGACTATGAGATCACCCATTGTACGGTTGCCAGTTATTCGAATGTATACCTGCCCCACAAAAAACCGGTATTGGTGATCAGCAATTGGGACAGTACCAGCCAGATAAACACCTATGACATGAAAGCGCTGTTGAGGAACAATATTTTCTGGGGAGATTTTGGCAATGTAGAGGATGAAGTGGTGATCTTCAGGAGAGGCACAACTCCTTTCAACGTGACCATGGAAAACAGCCTGTACAAAGCGAAAAACAACCTGAACAACATCACCCTGATCAATAACCTCGTCAACCAGCCGCCTTTGTTTGACAGCATCGACGACAATGGGAAGTTCTATGATTTCAGGATCAACCTGGGCCGTTCTCCCGCCATCAATAAAGGCAGGAACCTTTCGATCCCCTCCGACCTTGAAGGAAAACCAAGGGACGCACAACCGGATATCGGCAGTTACGAGAAACGGTAATGTTGTACTTTTGGTCTCGTTCAACCAATCAACTGATCGGTTGTTACATGTAAAATCAACAGATTATGATAAAATTGAGCATCGCAGTTCTGGCTTTCTGGCTTTTTGCTGCAACTTCTATCTACGACTTTAAAGTCCCCTCTATCGATGGCCAAACCATCGACCTGGCAAAATATAAAGGAAAGCACATCCTCATTGTGAACACCGCCTCCAAATGTGGTTATACGAAGCAGTATGCTGACCTGGAAAAACTGCATGAGCAGTATAAGGATAAACTGGTGATCCTTGGTTTTCCCGCAAATAACTTCGGGGGCCAGGAACCCGGCACCAATGCCGAGATCAAAGAATTTTGCAGCGCAACCTACGGTGTGAAATTTCCCATGGCGGGGAAAGTATCGGTGAAAGGAGAGGACACCCATCCCCTTTTCCAATGGCTCACCCAAAAGGAAAAAAATGGTGTCATGGATGCCGAGATCAAATGGAACTTCACCAAGTTCCTGGTGGACCCCAAGGGTAAATTGGTGGCTGTTTATCCCAGTAATGTGAACCCAATGAGCGAGGAGATCACCAAACACCTGAACTGATTTTGACCTTCAACGAAGTCATCGGCCAAACAGCCGTTAAACATAACCTGGTGGGCATGGTAAAAGGCAATCGCCTCAGCCATGCCCTCCTGTTTTTGGCCCGGGAAGGCGCAGGCGGCTTGCCCATTGCACTGGCACTTGCCCAATACCTGGTCTGCGAAAAAGTAAACCAGTCCTCAGGGGCATCCCTTTTTGGCGACGCGGAACCGACCAACCCGCCCGATGAGGCCTGCGGCCAATGCCCAGCCTGCCAAAAAGCTGCAGCGATGGTGCACCCCGACATTCATTATTCCTACCCGGTGGTACCCAGGAAGCCGGGCGATAAGCCTGTCAGCACCGACTATGTGACCGAATGGCGGGAATTTGTGCGTCTTTACCCCTATGGAAATGCCTACGACTGGCTCCAATTCATTGGAGCAGAAAATAAACAGGGCAATATTACCGCTACGGAATGCGGCGAGATCATCAGGAAACTAAACCTCAAAAGCTTTGAAAGCGTCTATAAGATCCTGATCATGTGGATGCCGGAATACCTCGGTAATGAAGGAAACAAACTGCTCAAGCTGATCGAGGAACCGCCGGCCAATACCCTTTTTATCCTGGTAGCCCAGGAAGAATCCAAGATCATCCCCACCATCCTTTCCCGTACCCAACTGGTCAGGATACCCGCGCTTGAAACGCGCGATATTTCCGACGCACTGGTCAAACGAGCCGGGGCCACGGAAGAAATGGCACGGCAGGCGGCTTCAGTGGCTGACGGGAACTATCGCGAAGCACTTCAGGTCATGCAGCATGCAGAATCCGACTGGGAGGAGACCATCAGGAGCTGGCTCAATGCGGCACTTAGAACCGGCCCAGCCGACCAGGTCAGGTGGACCAACGAAATCAGTGGCCTGGGAAGGGAAAAACAGAAACAAATGCTCCGGTACTTCAATCACCTCCTGGAACAGAGCATCAGACTCAGGATCCTGGGCAGGGAAAACCTCCATATACCCTCCAACGAGATCGATTTTGCGGAACGACTGAACAAAATGGTGACTTTGGGCCAGCAACAGGCTATCGTGGAGCAGCTTGACCGGGCAGTGTACTATATCGAGCGAAACGCCAATGCCAAAATGCTGTTCCAGGCACTCACCATCCGGATCTACCACATCATCCGGGATAACGCGCTAACAATAGTCAACTGAAAATTGGCCTTTTAGTCGTAATTTCGACCATCAACCCCGTAGAACGGGGTTTCTTTATAAATCTTATACATAAATATTATGGGCTGTAGCTCATGTGGAACGAATAAAAACGGAACGCCTTCCGGTTGCAAGAGTAATGGCGGGTGTAGTAGCGGAGGATGTAACAGGCTCAATGTCCACGATTGGCTTGCAAATCTACCCTTTCATGACCCCGAAAGCGCCTGCAGGATCATAGAAGTATCTTTCAATAACGGCAGCAGAAAGGAATTCTACCGAAACAACACCCTGCAAACCTTTATCAAACACGAATTGGTCACTGTGGAGGGCGTAAGCGGTTTTGATGTGGGAGAAGTCAGCTGTACCGGCGAAATGGTCAGGCTCCAGATGAAGAAAAAGCATGTGGACGAAGCCTCGCCCGATATCAAGAAGGTATTGCGCAGAACCAGCGACCTGGATTTGCAGAAATGGAAGGAGAACAAGGCCCGGGAAGCCGGCGCTCTGGTCAGGGCCCGCGCCATGGCGCGCCAGTACAACCTCCAGATGAAAGTCTGCGAAGTGGAAATACAGGCCGATGGCAGAAAGGCAACTTTTTTCTATACCGCCGATGACCGGGTTGACTTCCGGGAACTGATCAAGGCCTATGCTTCTGAATTCAAGGTAAAGGTGGAAATGAAGCAGATCGGCGCCAGGCAGGAATCGGCCAAAGTGGGTGGTATAGGATCCTGCGGTCGTGAACTTTGCTGCAGCACCTGGCTGTCAGATTTCAAGAGCGTGACCACCACCATCGCCAGGTACCAGAATCTCAGCATCAACCAGACCAAGCTCAGCGGCCAGTGCGGCAGGCTCAAATGCTGCCTGAACTACGAGCTGGATACCTATCTGGACGCATTACAACATTTCCCTGACCATTCGGACATACTTGAAACCATGAAAGGCAATGCCGTTCTGGTTAAGAAAGACATCTTCCGCAACCTGATGTGGTATGTGCTGCCAGACAGCAACGTTCAGTACCCGCTTTCGATCGAAACGGTAAAAAAGATCAAAGCCATGAACCAGAAAGGGGTCAAGGTTGAACAACTGGAGACTACCGAAGTGCATACGGCAGCCAAGAAGGAAGCTGAACCACAGTTTGTTGAGTTGGTTGGCCAAATCAGCCTTCGCGCCCTGGAAAGGAACAGCCACAAGAAAAAACAACAATCGAGGAATCAGCGAGAGAACCAGCCCAAAGACGGCAACCCGCGGAACCGCGAGAATAAACCCCGTGAAATGGGCAGGACCCGTGATAACGGCAACCGGGAAAATAAGAACCGCGAGAATAACCAGCGGCCGCCACGCGAGCAGGCTAACCCAAACAAGGAGCCCAAACGCATCATTGGTCCACCAAAAAAGAAAAATCAGTAATTCCTTAAACCGTTCTCCGGCGAGAACGGTTTTTTTATCTATGCGCCTTCCCCTTAAAGTCCCCAGGATCCTGAAGTTATCCGCCATTGTTTTGTCGGCTTTCCTCTTCTTGTGGATCCTTGTTGCGCCCGGCTGTATGACTTTCAGAACAGCTGACCAGGCAGCAATAAAATCATTTGCCGGAAAGGGACTCCAACTGAAAACCTACACGATCAGGGTGGACGGGAACGATATTCATTTTGTATCAGTAGGGAACGATACGCTACCTACGATGGTCTTTATTCATGGCTCACCAGGAAGCTGGAATGCTTTCCAGCAATACATGGAAGACTCCACCCTGCTTTCCCGGTACCGCATGGTGGGTATAGACCGGCCAGGATTTGGTTTCAGCGGAATGGGCAAGGCCTTCCCACTGGCCGACCAGTCCCGTTTGATGATGCCTGTGTTCGACAAGATCAGAAATGGAAAGCCTTTCTACCTCGCCGGACATTCGCTGGGCGGACCACTGGTAGTGAAGATGGCTGCAGATGCGCCTTTGTTGTTCTCAGGGATCATGCTGATCTCCGGCTCTGTTGATCCGGCACTTGAACCCACGGAGGAGTGGCGTTTTCTTATGGCAAAATTTCCTTTCAGATACTTACTTCCCGGCTCATTCAGACCAAGCAATACCGAACTGATCTATTTTAAGGACGATGTTTATGCGCTGGTACCGGACTTTGAAAAAGTGACATGCCCGGTATACCTGGTGCATGGCGACGAAGACAGTTGGGTACCTCCCGGAAATGCCGGGTTTGCGAAAACCCAACTGGTGAATGCGCCAAAAGTGAAACTGGTGATTCTCCCCGGGGGAAACCACTTCATCCCCTTTACCCGGAAAAAAGAAATTGTTGCCGAACTGATGGAAATGGGGAACTGACGCTGAACCTTCCACTACCGGAGCGACCGGTAAACAGATTCCATCATCCTGGGTCTTACATTCAACTCCCCGAACTTGTTGCTCCTGCCGGGATGAACACGATTGGACATGACAATGAAGATCAGGTTCTGCGATGGATCGGCCCAGGCAGCAATACCGGTAAAACCGGTATGCCCAAAAGTCAACGGCGATGCGCTGGCGGCGGGATAGGGTTCTTTCCTGATGGTATTATCCTTATAAGGCTTGTCGAATCCCAATCCCCTGTGGCTGATATCACTGTTGTATCCGGTAAACCTCATTACGGTAGTGTCTGAGAGATATCTCCTTCCATTCAATACACCCTGATTGAGGAACATTTGCATGATAACAGCAATATCATAAGCATTGCTGAACAAACCTGCATGGCCGGACACGCCTCCAAACATGGCAGCTCCTTCATCATGCACGTCACCGCGCAACAATTGCCTACGGAAATGCTTCTCATCTTCCGTAGGCACGATGCGGGAAAGCGGGAAACGCTCGCGGGGCTTGAAGCCGGTAGTGCTCAATCCCATGGGATCATAAAAATGCTTTTTTGCATACTGGTCCAGGGGTAGTCCGCTGATTGCCTGAACAATGAGTCCGAGGAAAATAAAATCATTATCACTGTAGACCAGTTTTGCGGGGAGGGTTAAAGGACTTGCCGCAATGCGTTTGTACATGGTATCCCTCCATGCCTGCTGCATATACATGCTGTCGGCCACCCTAAGAGAATACTGCGGTGAGACCGTTTTGCTGTATATCCCGTTTTTCGGGATGCCAGTCAGCGTATCGATCGTTTCCTTATAAAACTGTATATAGGATTTCAATCCGGCCTGGTGCAGGAGAATATCCCTTACCGTGATGTTTTCCTTATCCGTTCCTTTCAGCCAGTATATGTACTGCCCGATCTTGTCATCCAATGAAAGTCTTCCTTCATCATAGAGCTTCATGATGGACAATGTAGTAGCGCAGATCTTGGTCACAGATGCCAGGTCAAAAATACTTTCCAGCGTTACCCGCTCTGTACTGTCGTAGGTATTGAAACCATGCGCCTTGTGGTAAGCGATCTTACCATCTTTTGCCACCAGCACTACCATACCTGGGGCAGCCTGTTGTTTCACTGCATCTTCTGCAATAGTATCAATTGCCATTAAGGCACTGACGTCCATACCGATTATGGATCCGGAAGGCAGCAGCATACCATTCCTGATACCGGAACCTGCCGTATAAACCGGGGAAACAGTAACCGGTAGTGTTCCCTTGCTCAGGAGATGTCCGTTAAGGATATCTGCCGCAGTTTCATGTACGATCCGCTCGTCTTCATAGCATGCGAGAAGATTGGCTGCATTGGGGAAATTTCTGGCAGCATAGGGATTTCCGAATATGAGTATCGTATTGCTGACCTTGCCCTGCAGTCCATTGACAAAGTTTACCGCAGCATTGCTCAAACCAAAATTACCGGCGGGATACCTCCTGAGTTGGTGCACGCCAACCACTACGGCGTCATAACGCTGTTGAAGCAAAGGAAGCATTGACATGATCCTCAGGGAATCCTGTTTATAGTCAAAATAAAACACATCGGCATTGTAATCGGCCCTCATCCTCCTGGCGAAAGCATTGTCGTTACTGATCCCCAGGCCCACGTAAGCGATCCTGTTGCGGGTACCGGGGGCTAAGGGAAATGCCCGGGCATCCTGGTTGTTCAATAAAGTGATCGCGTGTTCTGCCACTTTTCTCCTGATGGAATCGGAGTCCCTGTTCAGATCGGTCACGATATTCTTCGTGTCAACCGGTTTCCAGTTGGCAAGCCCCTGATCGAATTTCGCATTGAGCAGCTTCAGCACACTTTGGTCGATCTGTTCCCAGTGAATCTTTTTGTTCTTGATGGCTTTCCTGATCTCTTTGATGGAACCTTCCACATCTTCGGGAAGGCAGAGAATATCATTACCGGCCCTTATGGCTTCGCGGGAGATCTCGCCCCCGGGGAAATATTTTGTCACTCCTTTCATCTCCAGGGCATCGGTGAAGATCATGCCCTTATAACCCAGTTCCTCCTTGAGCAGCTTCGTTACATTATTATAAGAAATGGATGAGGCCCGGTTGGCTGTGTTGTCAATGGCGGGGATAGAAAGATGGGCGATCATCATGGCATCCACTCCCGCTTCGATCATCCTCCTGAAAGGATACAGTTCAAGGGAATCCAGTTGCTGCCTCGATTTATTGATCACGGGTAAGTCGTAGTGGGAATCAACCGCCACATCACCGTGACCGGGGAAATGTTTCGCACAGGTCAGAACGCCTTCGGTCTGCATCCCTTTCATGTACATCACACCGTATGCTGCAACACGCTCTTTATTCTCACCAAACGACCGGTCGTTGATCACCGGATTATCGGGGTTGTTATTCACATCAACGTCCGGCGCATAGTTCATATGCACGCCTACGCGTTTACATTGCTTTCCTACCCACCTTCCATATTCATAAATGATATTGGGATCGTTAACGGCGCCGAGCATCATCTGCCTGGGTAATGCCCGAACACTATCCATCCGCATACCCAGTCCGGTTTCCGCATCGATAGATACCAGCGCCGGCAGACCGGCAATGACCTGTAAACGGTTCAGCATTTGCGTTTGCTTCACCGGACCACCCTGGAAAAGACAGATACCTCCCACTTTGTATTTTAGCAATGCTTCTTCTACCTTCTCCTCAAAAAAACTCACCTTACCCGTTTTACCGTCGATTGTGGAGAGCCTTACAACGATCAGCTGGGCAATTTTTTCATCCGGACCAAGGGTTTTGAATACACTGTCCACCCACTCATTTTTCGAAAGCCGGGAAGATTTCTGGGAATGTGCATTAAAAAAGATAATGAGGCTTAGAAACAGTGCGGCGAACTTAGGCATCAGCTTAATTTATCGTAATTTTATAGCTTTTAAAATTAAGTGATTTGAGCGACATCATTCAGCTGCTTCCGGATAATATTGCCAACCAGATCGCTGCGGGCGAGGTGATCCAGCGCCCTGCCAGCGCGGTGAAGGAGCTGTTGGAAAATGCGGTTGATGCAGGTGCAACGGAGATCAGGCTGATCATACAGGACGCGGGAAAATCTCTCGTGCAGGTGATAGACAACGGAAGGGGAATGAGTGAAACCGATGCGCGCATGAGTTTTGAACGGCATGCCACTTCCAAGATCCGGAAGATCGATGATCTTTTCCATATTAAAACGATGGGCTTCAGGGGTGAAGCGCTGGCGTCCATTGCCGCTGTATCGCAGGTAGAGTTGAGAACGAAAAGGGAAGGGGATGACTCCGGAACTTATATAGAGATAGATAATAGTGTAGTGAAAGTGCAGGAGCCATGTTCTGCAAATACAGGCACCAGCTTCTCGATGAAAAATCTTTTTTTCAATGTGCCGGCGAGGAGAAACTTTTTAAAAAGCAATGCAGCGGAAACCAGGCATATCGTAGATGAATTTATGCGGGTAGCATTGTCGTTCCCCGGAATTTTTTTCTCCTTCACCAGTAACGGCCAGCAGGTGTTCCACCTTGAAAAAGGAAACCTCAAACAGCGCATTGTGCAGCTGCTCGGGAATCAGTACAATGCCAGGCTGGTCAGTGTTCAGGAGAAGACTGATTATCTCAATATATCAGGATTTGTGGGCAAGCCAGATACGGCGAAAAAGACGCGCGGTGATCAGTACATTTTTGTCAACAACCGGTATATCAGGAGTGGATACCTGAACCATGCCATCATGAACGCGTACCAGGAGCTGATCCCTGCGGATTCATATCCCTTGTATGTGCTTTTCATTGACATGGATCCTGAAACCCTTGATATCAATGTGCATCCAACGAAGCAGGAGATCAAATTTGCGGATGAAAAGATCGTATATGCCTTCATACAGGCTGCAGTGAAGCATGCTCTGGCCCAGTACAGTGTGATGCCAACATTGGATTTTGAACTGGACCCACAGGTTCAGCAACTTGATGCCATCAGCAAGCCGTTCACGGAAGAGAAGCAACAGACGGCCTCGTCTTCTCAACTATATCGATCTTTCACGCAGAAGCACCAGGCACATTTTATCGAAAAAAGCAGCGGATTGAAAGACTGGAAGGAGTTCTATGGCGAGTCCAGAGTACAGGAATCGCAGCCCTTGCTCCACCAGGAAACGGCGCCGGTATCCACGGTTGGCAAATTAGAAGTTGATCAGGATGCCGTACTCGTGCAGATGCAAAAAACATTCATCCTGGTCACTACCAATCGGGGATTTATAGTGGTTAACCAGCAACTCGCCCACGAGCGGATCCTGTTTGAGCGTTTTACCGATGCTGCCCAGGAAAAAGCGATCGCCGCACAAAGAAGCCTGTTCCCTTCTAGCATAGAACTCACCCCTGCAGATGCGGTGATGCTGGAAGAGCTTTTGGCAGACCTGTCCCAACTGGGTTACCTGATCGAGCCCTTTGGAACCCACAGCTATGTGATTCAGGGAACCCCGGCGGATGTGGAGCAGGGCAACGAAAAACAGGTAATTGAAAATTTGCTCGAGCAATACAAGCATTTCACCAGCGAGATCAGGTTTTCCAAAAGGGAAAAACTCATCCGGACCATGGTCTCGCAAAGGGTGGTCAGGCCCGGCAGGGTGTTGGATGAGAAAGAAATGAAGGGGCTGGTAGATGACCTGTTCGCGTGCAGGCAGCCAAATACTACACCGGATGGCTCTCCCACTTACATCGAGTTCAGGCGGGATGCCCTGCTTCGGATGTTCAATCAGTAATTGTTGATGATACTGTGCAGGAAATCTGCCATGCGGCTGCGTATCACCGCTGCCGGCTGCTGGTGATTATTCACGAGGATCGAGAAGATCAGCACTTTATTCTTCCTGGTGACCAGGTACCCGCTGAGGGCCATCACACCTGTCAGGGTTCCTGTTTTTGCATAGAGCCTTCCGCTGTCTGCCACATAGGTCCTGAGTGTCCCCTGCCCGCCTGTGGCAAAAATATTCGTGATCCTGTCCCAGCTGAATTCATTCTTCATTTTGTCGAGCACCCAGATAAAATCGCGGGGCGTAAAAAGATTGAACCTGCTCAGCCCGCTGCCATCGGCCCATCTCGGCTTATCGGGTATCCCCTGGAGTAAGTTCTCGGTAATAGATTCCACAGCGGCTGGTGTACTGAGTTTTCCGTTGATGGCCTGCCCGGCCATGAGCAGGGTTTGTTCTGCAAAGAAATTATCGCTTCTGTGCATCATAGGTTTGAGCATGGAATCAACAAGTCTGCTGTACACCACTTCAGGCACACCTTTATACTTTAGTTTGCTATCGGCCTCTATAGGAATGATCACCTTATGAAGACTGTCCTGCACCAGCGCAACGGCTGTTTTTATGCCATCGGTAATAAAGGGGACATCTGTTTCAGCGCTTCTTTCCCGGCCCTCGTATATAGTAAAAGCGTTAGCGCCCAGTTTTCGTTCAACACGGAATCCAAAACCCGGTTTCCCGAAATCCACGGGGCCATCAAGTTCCGGATCAGAATAAATAAATGTGTCCACTGTATCGGCAGGTGTGAGGGGATTGTCTTTTTTCGACTTCACCTGGTACCATCGCACTACGTTGCCGTAGATCGGAAAAGGACTTCTTTCCACCATATAGTAGGCGCTATAATCATCCCAGCTCCAGCCCCTGCCCAGCGCGTTATCATTCCATGGTGAGGGATCCATGTAGGTTTTCTTATCAATCATCCTGATAAAATCCGCCACCGGTTGGTCCGGGTAATCTTTATGCAGAAAAGTTGGATCTCCTGTAGGCACAAGTACCAAAGCGGTGTCCATATCCACGTAGAACATCCCGGGCAGGTTCTTACCAAGCAGTTTCATGCCGGCGTAGCAGCTGAAGATCTTTGTGTTGCTTGCGGGGATGAAATATTTATCGTCCTGGTATTTGTACAGGAACTCCCGGGAAGCAGGATCGAAGACAGAGATGCCGATATGGCTGTTCCGGAACACACTGTCATCCCCAAGTCTGACGATAGGGGATTTGCTGACCGACTTGCCTGTTGAGCAGGAACTGAGCAGGGCTGCTGCAACAACAAGGAAAATGCTTAATGATGATCTTACCATAATTTTTATTCTCTTTCCTGTGCCCTTAACCACCGTTCAGGTGTTTCGTTGCTGCTGGCCAGCATATAATCCTTATATGAGCAGGCGATGAAATTTCGGTTAGGCAACTGCATCCACCATCTTCCGGTTCTCTTACTCTGCAGGAAGGTTGTTTCCACTTCTGAAAAACTGGTGTGAAACTCCAGGAAACTCTCCCGCTCCTGGATAGGTGCTTCCTGTTTGCCTTTGTATCTGCCGTCAATGAAATACCAGATCATCTGAGCGATCTGTTTTGCAGTGAGCTGTTGCTGGTCCTGGTCTGCCCGGTATCCATAAATACCAATGCTGTTCAGTATCGAGCTCATACCTGCAAAACGGGTGAGGGTGCACATTTCTTCGCCATTGAGTCCATTGGGCGAAATATGGTTTGCGGGGGCAGATGCATGTGCCAGCGCAGAGATATCCACGCTGAGCAACCCGGAATTCCGGAGTACCGGTTCCATTTCTTCCATATGCTCCTTGATATGTCCCAGGCGGTAGCAGTCGAACCGGAGCTTATCCATGGTCTCAAGCATATCCGGATGGACCAGGTAGCTTTGGAAAGCCAGGTGGCTGTAGTTCCTGATATAGTTTGGTTCACCGGTGAGCATCTCCATAAGGAAATTATCGTTCCGCATGGGGCTCTCAATAGTAAGGTCGATCAGGGCATCTATGCAGGTAGCTTCTATGATGGTTTTACGATTCCGGTATGCTTCGTATTGCGCCAGTGTCAGGTCGTGGGACCCACCTATGATCACGGCTGTTTTTCCATGGCTGAGGATCTCGGTCAATACGGTTTTCAGGGCAGCATACGTGTCGTTCAGTAAAGCACCCCGTTTGATATTGCCAACGTCAGCAATACGGAAATCGCGATGCCAGAAATAAAGGCTGTAGAACTGGTGCCGGATGGCGTCAGGCGAAAGGTTCCCGTTATCCATCCCATGCAAACCCCGCTCTTCGCCACAGCCCAACAGCACCAGATCCGCGTCTTCAAGGTTGGGAAAATCCTCCACATAGCTGTCCACGAACTTGCCAACCTGGCCGTCCTTGTAACCATTATCCTGCGATAAGGCATAGGGATCCACAGGGTCAAGAAAATCAGTGAGGTGAAACAGATCACTCATGGTAAGGATTTTGGCAAAACTAACAATATTTAATCAGCCCGGGAGTCATGTGATTATTGATAATAAGGGTTTATTTTCGCGGTAGTTATGGAGCAGTTATTAAAACAGATCGAGGAATACAAAAAAGAGATCGCCGGTTCTACCGCACTGAATGCAGAGGAGGTGGAAAATTTCCGTACGCGGTTCCTTGGCACCAAAGGGATCATTAAAGGCCTGATGGGTGAGATGAAGAATATAGCACCGGAACAGAAAAAAGATTTCGGGCAGGTGATGAACAGCTTCAAGGTATTCACTGAAGAGAGATACGAGACCCTCCGGTCTTCGCTGGGCGATACGGGTAACGGTAAGGAACAATCGAAAGATATAACATTGCCGGGCGATCCATTGCCAATAGGTGGCCGGCACCCTGTAACGCTAATGCGTAACCGAATTGTATCGATCTTTCAGCGGCTGGGTTTTGCAGTGGCGGAGGGTCCTGAAATTGAAGACGACTTCCATAATTTCACCGCCCTGAATATTGCGGAGAACCATCCTGCCCGGGATATGCAGGACACGTTTTATCTTTCCCAGAACCCGGACTGGCTGCTGCGTACACATACCAGCAATATCCAGATCCGGGAGATGGAAAAAGGCAAACTGCCGATCAGGATCATTTGTCCGGGTCGTGTGTACCGCAACGAGACCGTCAGCTCAAGGTCACATTGCTTTTTCCACCAGGTGGAAGGTCTTTACATAGACGAGAACGTATCTTTTGCCGACCTGAAACAAACCCTGTATTTCTTCGTACAGGAAATGTTTGGCAAGGATGTCAAAGTGAGGTTCAGGCCCAGTTATTTCCCCTTCACCGAACCCAGCGCGGAAATGGATATCAGCTGTATGCTTTGTAACGGCAGTGGCTGCTCAGTTTGTAAGCGCACCGGCTGGCTGGAGATCCTGGGTTGCGGGATGGTGCATCCCAACGTATTGGATAACTGTGGCATAGACAGCACCAGGTACACCGGCTTTGCCTTTGGCATGGGCGTTGAGAGACCTGCACTGTTGAAATATGGCATTAACGACATCAGGCTGTTTAGCGAGAACGATATCCGTTTCCTGCAACAGTTCAGTGCAGCAACATGATGAAAATTGTAGTATGTGGCGCAGGCACCATGGGCAGCGGTATCGCAGAAACGGCTGCGCGCAGCGGTTTCCAGGCTATGCTGTATGACCCCAGCGTGAACGCGCTGGATAAAGCCCGTGGCCAGATCGGCAAAAACCTTCAGATGCTCATCGAGCGCCAGAAGATAACGGCCCGGGAATCAGATGATATCATGGGCAGGATCAGTTTCAGCGCCGATCCCGGTGTATGCATCGGCGACATCATCATTGAAGCGATCATTGAAGATGTGGGCGCAAAAAGAACAGTTTTTTCAGCGCTTTCCAGGATCAACTCGCCAGAAACCATCCTGGCTTCCAACACTTCGTCCCTGTCTTTATACCAGATATCAAGGAACCTGGACGGGCCCGGCCGTTTTTGCGGTATCCATTTTTTCAACCCGGCCCAGCTGATGAAATTGGTTGAGGTGGTACAAACCTCAGAAACCAGTCCGGAGGTGATCAACCGGGTCATCGATTTTACGAGGGCGCTGGGGAAAACGCCTGTTGTATGTAAGGATTCCCCTGGCTTCATTGTGAACCGGGTAGCGAGGCATTATTACCTGGAGGCTTTGCAGCTTGTGGAGGAAGGGGTCTGTGATTTTTCCCAGGCCGACAGCCTGCTGGAGAACGCAGGATTCAGGATGGGGCCTTTCAAACTCATGGATTTGATCGGGAACGACATTAATTTCACCGTGACGCGTTCGCTGTATGAGGCCTTTGATCAGGCCATCAGGTTCCGGCCATCGCCCATACAGGAAGAGAAGATCAAAAACGGGGAGCTCGGACGGAAAACAGGAAAAGGATATTACAATTATTAAACTCATTTCATGGTATTTGTAACAGGGGGATCAGGATTGTTGGGCGCCTATCTCCTCAGGGAACTGCTGAAGCAGGGCACTGGGGTCAGGGCCTTATACAGGAACAGGTATCCTTCGTTACTGACCAGGGAAGAGATCGATGCGATCGATTGGATACAGGGGGACCTTTTTGATACAGTGCTGCTGGAAGAGATTTGCCAAACCTGTGAGGAGGTTTATCATTGTGCTGGCATGGTGAGCTTCAATCCTTCGAAGAAAGGCGCCATGATGCGGACAAATGTGCAGGGCACCGCCAATGTGGTAAATGCATGTGTAGCCGGCAACGTAAAAAAACTGGTGCATGTAAGTTCCGTATCCGCCCTCGGCAGGAAAAGGGACGGCATGGTGGTAACCGAGGAAGCCCGCTGGACAGAAGAAAACAACCTTTCCAACTATGGTAAAAGCAAATACCTGGCGGAAGTGGAAGTCTGGCGTGGCATGAGCGAAGGATTGAATGCCGTGATCGTAAATCCCACGATCATTCTTGGCGTGGGAGACTGGAACGACAGTTCCGCCGCAACATTCAAGAACGCCTACCGGGAATTCCCCTGGTACACAGATGGCGTCAGCGGATTCGTAGACGCGGGAGATGTTGCCGAACTGATGGTTCGCCTGATGAAATCCGACATCACGGAACAAAGATTTATCGTAAACGCCGAAAACCTGGGCTTCAGGGATATTTTCAATACGATGGCCAAATACTTCGGCAAGCGTCCCCCGCACAGAAAGGTTTCAAGGCTGATTGCCGGACTGGTATGGCGGCTGGAGCGGATCAAAAGCCTGTTCACCGGCCAGGACCCACTGCTTACAAAGGAGACTGCCGAAACCGCACAGATGAAAGTTTATTTCGACGGATCCAAGCTGCTGAAAGCACTTCCCGGATTCAGTTACAAGCCTTTAGAGGAATCCATTGCCGAAAGCTGCAGGGAATATTTGCTCAGGGTTAACAATTAGAGCACAATATTTGTATTCCGGTAAGGTTATCCATCTCAATATGAAAAAGATCCTCATCTCAGCATCCCTGCTCCTTATTCCCATTTTCCTGTTGGCCCAGTACAAAGTCAGCGGCGTTGTGGTTGACGAGAAAACCCAACAGCCCATGTCCGGCGCCTCCGTGTTTTGCCAGAACACCACCATCGGGACACTGACCAACAGCAATGGCGAGTTTTCCATCACAGTCCCGTCCGGAGGGTATGATATCGTTGTGAGTTTCACGGGATACGAAACCCAGAGCCAGCGCATCAACAGGCAGACGGAAAATATCGAGACGATGAAATTTGTGCTGAAAGAAAAGGATAAGAGCCTGGAGGAAGTTTCGGTGGTAGCCACCACGGAAGTCCGTAACGGACTAGAGAAATACGGGGATTTTTTCCGGGAGCAGTTTATAGGACTCACCGAGAACAGCGCATTGTGCCAGATCGAGAATCCTGCAGCACTGAGATTTTTCTTCAGCAGGAAAAAGAACCGGCTGAAGATCATTGCCAGTGAAGACCTGATCATCACCAACAAGGCTTTGGGATATCGGATCCGTTACCAGCTGGATTCCTTTATACACGACTATGGATCCACCGTTACCCAGTTCACAGGATACCCATTGTTCGAAGAACTGCAGGGTTCAGATGCCGAAAAAGAGACCTGGAAACTCAAACGCGAGGAAGCCTATCTTGGCTCCCTGACCCACTTCCTGAAATCGTACTATGAAAAAACATTGCGGGGCGAAGGCTACATGATCCAGTTCACCGACAAAACAGGGAAGCTTCGTCCACTGAACGATCCTTATGAATTCACTGCCATGGAAAACGAGGAACTTGAACTTCGCCCTCCCGGCAAATTACGCGTAGCCTATATGAATGAGCTGCCGGAAACCGCCTACCTGACCAAAAACAAACTATCCCCTTCCAATACCATACAGATCTCCGAACTCGAATTCAGGGAAAACATCATTGTTGAAAAAAACGGTTACTTCTACGACCAGAGAGATCTGCTGACCATCGGTTACTGGGGCTGGGAGAAACTCGCCGACTTCATGCCGTACGATTACCAATTGGCTGATTAACTCATTGGCTGATTAGCTAATTGGTCATTCAATTCACAAATTTCACCTTAGTTTCTCCGGATGATTCAAAATTCCGGAACGATTCTGAATTAAGCAATGAGCCAATGAGCTAATCAGCTAATCAGCCAATTTCTTAAGCTTCTCCCACATTTCCGGTATCCGCTTCATCCAGATCAGCTCACGCTTTTTAATACCGGCTTCGTCAGTTGGCGTGCCCCAATAGATCTTTCCGCCCTCCAGATCACCGGGTATACCGCTTTGGGCCAGCACTACGGCGTTCTCACCAATGGTCAGTGTTTTGCTGACACCAACCTGTCCCCAAAGTACAACACCATCCCTGATCTCTACTGCACCGGCAATACCAACCTGCGCAGCGAACAAACAGTTCCGGCCAACTACGGTATCATGACCGATATGAACCATGTTGTCGATCTTGGTTCCCGTGCCGATCACCGTATCGTTGGTAACACCACGGTCGATGGTACACCCGGCCCCGATCTCCACGTTATCGTGGATAACTACCCTCCCACAGCTTTCCATCCTCCTGTACCAAACCTCACGGTCCTTTTTGGTATTGTAGTAAAATGCATCAGAACCGATCACCGTGCCCGACTGGATCACTACATGGTTACCAATCACAGAATGATCAAGGATCACGGCGCCGGGAGCTATCCTGCAATGCTCGCCTATGCTTACCTGATGTCCGACAAAAGCACCGGGAGCTATATAGGTGCCTGCACCGATGACAGCAGATTCACTGACCATTTGATGCGCAGGAGTGAATGGACGAAAGTGCCGAACGATTGTGAGATATGCTTCGAACGGTTGTGGCACTATGAGCAAAGCCTTGCCCGGCGGGCATTCCACAGCATTGTTGATGATAATGAATGAAGCCGCGGACTGCAGGCACTTGTTGTAATACTTCGGATGATCTACAAAAACAAGATCGCCTTCTTCCACTTTATGGATCTCATTAATGCCGGTCGCAAATGCATTTGCATCACCGATCAATTCTGCGCCGATCAATGACGAGAGCCACGATAATGAAACTGGTGAAGGGAATTTCATGCACTAAAATTTTTGAATATCACAAATGTACAATTGCTCTGACCAGAATCAGAAAATGGTTAAAAAGGGACGACCTTCTTATTTGAATCAGGTAATTCACATCCCGCCAAAAAATGTGAATAAAATTTATCAAAAAAGTTTTCGATATAGAAAAAATTATTTTTAATATTGTGGAGGGAATTCTTTTCCCGGACTTACTAACCCATCCATATAATGAAGCTCAGTGCAAACTGAGCTTTCTTATTTTTACACACGAACTAGTTTCCCTACCTTACTTTACAAATAAACTCAACTTGATATGCTCAAATCCATGACGGGTTATGGAAGGTCAGAACAGGCAGTACAGGACAAGATTTTTCTGATTGAGATCAGGTCCCTGAATGGCAAGCAATTTGAGATCCTGCTGAAGATTCCCCAACTGCTGAAGCCTTATGAATTTGAGATCCGCAACATCCTTTCATCTTCGCTTATACGTGGAAGTGTGGAATGTATCATCACATTGAAACAGAACGGTGCTGCCAGGCCGGTCAGCATCAACACAGACCTGGCAAGGTCTTACTACCAGCCATTGGCAAGCCTGTGCAAAGACCTGAATCTCGACCCCTCGCATATCCTCAGCAGCCTGATCAAGCTCCCAGAGGTGGTGACCCCCTCAACAGATGTGTTGTCCGGCGAGGAGTTTGAGAAATTCAAGGTAGTACTCGATCAGGCCATTGCAAACATCGATCATCACAGGGTTGAAGAAGGCAAAGTGCTGGAAGAAGACCTGCTGTTGCGCATAAACAACATCATGCAACACCAGGAGAAAATCAAGGAACTTGAACCCCAGCGAAAAAAACGCATCCGGGAGAATATGGTCAAAATGCTGGAGGAAAACGCAGGTAAAGATAATTTCGACACCAACAGGCTGGAACAGGAACTGGTATATTATATAGAAAAGCTGGATATCACCGAGGAACAGGTTCGTCTCCTGAACCATTGCCAGTATTTCAAGGACATCCTGAATGAAGGAGACGACGCTAAGGGCAAAAAGCTCTCCTTTGTGCTCCAGGAAGTAGGCCGGGAGATCAATACCACAGGTGCCAAGGCCTACGACTCGGCGATGCAGAAATTTGTGGTGTTGATGAAGGATGAACTGGAGAAAGCCAAGGAACAGGTACTTAATGTCCTGTAAAGGCCTTACCGGAACAGCAGAACCCCTTAACTGTTCCCTGCTTTCCCCAATATCTTATCTTTGAAAAAAGAATCTACTTGAGACCCCTCATCATATCCTTAATTGCCTGCATCATGATGCAGTCATGCCTCCAAACCGGCCTCTTTGAGAAGCACGTTACCCTTAAAGATCATGCCTGGAGCAGCAGCTTTACACCTGCCATTTCATTCGACATCGCGGATACCTCATCTGCCTACAATATATTCTTTGTGGTAAGGCATACAGATGCTTTTGCCTTCAACAACCTCTGGGTCAGGATCAAGAGTAAAAGCCCGGGTGACACCGCATTTTCCGCCCAGCAATTCGACCTGCCCCTGGCCACCCAGAACAAATGGACCGGAACAGGGATGGATGACATCTTTGAACACCGCATACTCCTGTTCAGGCGCCCGATTAAATTCTCCAGACCGGGGAAATATGAGTTCATACTTGAACACATCATGCGCGAAAATCCGCTTCGGGAAGTCCTGAATGTGGGAATAAGGCTGGAAAAAACGGCCCAGCAATGAGCCTGTCGGCTTTCTACAAAAAAAACAAACTCAGGATCGCCACCTGGGTATACTGGATCCTGCTGATGTACATCATTGCCGCGCTGGTCTGGTGGTTCGTGGAACTCTACCAGCAGAATATGGAGATGTATTTATTCAAGAAGGAACTGATCTCACTCAACGACCCCAACTACCGGGTCAAAATCAACTACATCGAAGAAGAGAAACAAAGGAATGAAGCCCAGTACCTGGGTGAGGGCCTGACCTTCCTGGCCCTGATGCTGCTGGGTGCAGTATTCGTATATCGCGCTGTACGCAGGCAGATCCGGCTGAACGAACAGCAACAGAATTTTATGATGGCCGTTACGCATGAACTGAAAACACCTATTGCCATAACCCGACTGAACCTGGAGACCATGCAGAAAAGAAAGCTCGACCAGGCCCAGCAGGAGAAGATCATCGATGTAACCCTGCAAGAAAATGCCCGCCTGAACGACCTCTGCGAAAATATCCTACTGGTGACCCGCATGGACTCCGGCCATTATATGATCCACCCCGAAGAACTTGACCTCAGCGATCTGTTACAACAATCCGTGCGAAACCTCAGGAACAGGTTCCCGAAACGACAGATCGATGAGCAAATCAGCCATAGCCTCACCTTCAGGGGCGACAAACTCCTGTTACAGTTGCTTTTCAATAACCTGATCGAAAACGCCATCAAATACTCGCCGGCCGACAAACCCGTACTCGTCAGCCTTGAAAAGCAAGATCAGCTCATCAGGCTGATGGTGGCTGACCAGGGCATCGGTATACCAGCGCAGGACCGTCGTAAGATCTTTGAAAAATTCTACAGGGTTGGGAACGAGAATACCAGGAGTACAAAGGGTACGGGGCTGGGGCTCTACCTCTCCCAGAAAATCGCGGAAGATCATGGCACAACCATTCTCCTGAGAGATAATCAGCCGGCAGGTAGTATTTTCGCCATCGAATTCAACACGTATGCCCAATAATAAGGCCACCATATTGGTAGTGGAAGATGAGGAGAACCTCCGCGAGGCACTCAAACTCAACCTGGAACTGGAGGGCTATGAAGTGACTTGCGCCGGGGATGGCCTGGATGCACTCAGGAAATTAGAAAATGAGTTCTTTGACCTGGTGATCATGGACATCATGTTGCCCGAAGTGGATGGCATAAGCGTCACAGAAACCCTCAGGCTACAGAATAACGACGTACCTATCCTGATCGTTAGCGCAAAAAGCAATAGCGCAGACCGGGTACTCGGTCTCAAAAAAGGTGCAGACGACTACCTGATCAAGCCTTTCAACCTCGAGGAACTTTTCCTGCGCGTCCAGAAACTGATAGAGAAAAACAAAAGGATCAGCAAGGGTTCCTCCCTCGGTGACGTATACGAATTTGGCGGCAACCATATCGACTTCAAGGCCCAACAGGCCCGGAACTACAAAGGCGAACAGCTGGAACTGAGTAAGAAAGAAGTGATGCTGCTGAAACTGTTGATCGAAAACAAAAATGAAGTGGTGTCCAGGGAGAAGATCCTGCAGTCAGTCTGGGGCTACCAGGTATTTCCAACCACACGTACCATCGATAATTTTATTCTGAGTTTCCGTAAGTATTTTGAAGCAGACCCAAGGAACCCGCTTTACTTCCATTCGGCCCGCGGCGTTGGATATAAATACACCGAATAGTAATCCCGATCAGCATATCATCTTTTCAATACGGGCCAGGTCCTCCACCATTTTAGATTCCATTACAAACGGTGTATACATCGCCAATGCGGCATCTTCTTTTAATGCGCGGATAGTTGATATCATCTCCGGATCAACACCTGTTCTCATCAACGCTGATTCCCAATCAGCGGGGTCCTCAACCCGATACTTCTTCCTCAGGCAATCGTTGATCACGAATCCAAGTTGCTGGTAAAACTGCCGGCTATCACCTTTCTCAAAAGCCTCGCGGATATGTTCGAGTGGATCTGCCGATTTCGTCTGTACTTCCGCAGGTTCTGTCGCCGCTTCTCTCGATCGCGAAGGCCTGGCATACCTTTTCATCAGTAAGTAAATACTGCCGCCAACAACAATAAAACCCACCACATACATGATCCACATCCATACTCCGTTTGACCCGGGCTGAACGGCAGGTATACTGATCTTCCTTCCTGGAGACCTTGGTGCAGTGCCTTCCACATGCAGCGGTATGGGATCAGACTGGGCTACTGCATAACTGCCTTTGACCGGATCAAAATAATACAGGTCAACTGGCGGTATTACGATATCGCCAGCCTGCTGAACGGTGAACGGGATATTGTAGACTTTAGATCCTGATATGGGGCTCACAAACTTTGAGAAATGCTCCTGTACTGACGACTCAAAAACTTCCGTTGAATCGGGCCACCTGACCAAAGGTGATCCAAACATGGGAAAATTTCCCTTCCCGGAAACGCGGATCACCAGATTGACCACATCATTTCTGTTCACCACCTGGCTGGACACCATGGCTTTCACATCAAACTCACCCACAGCCCCGGCAAATTCCGCAACAGTGGTGGGAGGAAGCGGCTTCACCTGAACCCAGGCCGGCGCAGTGGACAGATTGACCTTCTCACGAACCACAGCCTCATCTTCATTTCCCTCGGTAAGATTCTTCACTATCCGGCCAATGGACTGTCCTGATTTAAGCTCTTCACTTTTCACGAACGTGATGGTATTCTCAACCTCAATGGGATCAAGGTCTATTTTGCCCGACTGCAGGGCATACAATTGTACCTTCCTCAGAACATAAACATTATACTCTCGCCCGTTGACCTGCTCCCGGTATGGCCCCTCGGACTCTGGATTCACCATATCATAGACACTAAACCCGTTGAAAGACGGCCGCCTGACCACTTTTGATTCCGAACGTAAACGCGTATATAATTTATAGGTGGCAATAACAGCTTCACCCTGGAAGCAGGAGGTTTTACTGACCTCCAGTTTCAGAAAAATATTGTTACGAACCTTATCATCCAGTGACTCCCCTTTCCGCATCACCAGTTCATCGGCAAAACTCAGGTCTTCAGAAATGCCGGGGATCACAGCACCTGCCACTTCCACCATCACAGACTTTGTCCTGTACACCCTGCCATCGATCTTTGCCGTGGCCTGGGGGATAAGGAATCGCCCTTCTTTCCTGGGTTTTAACAGGTAACTGAACGATACATACTCTTTCAATACACCATTCTCCATGTTCCAACCAGATGCCTGTTCCGGCCCTTCCACCACATCAAAACCGGAAAGGTCCGGAGGGATGAACTGGGACACCTTCCTGCTATTTTCGATATAGTATTCCACCTGCAGGAAATCCTGCATACTGATGCGGCTGGAACTTACCGATACAGTAAACCTCACGTCTTCAGCAAACGTAGAGAATGCTGAAAAAACAAGAAGGCAACAGGTGTAAATTATTCCTCGCACAATGGGTAAAACAATACTAAAATTACAATGCCATTTTGTTAAAGATCACCTAACTGGGGGCGAAGGATGATATCCTCCACACAGGCGGTCGGTGACAAAGATGAAGCTGCAAATACCATATTGGCCACATCCTCCACTTCCATGATCCTCGACCGCTCAACAAAGCCCTCCCAGGAGCGGGTGAACGTGGCTCCGGGATGAACCGATGTTACCTTAATGCCATATGGTTTCATTTCCTCGCGAAGATTTTTTGAAAAACCTTCCAGCGCAAACTTGCTTATGCTGTAAGAGCCGCCATTCGTGTACGCGGCAAGGGCCGCGATCGAGCAGATATTGAAAACATGCCCTTTACGTCTTTGTATCATACCAGGAATAAGGCGCCTCGTAAGGTGGTAGGCTGAATACAGGTTCAGCTCTATCATCTGCTCCAGGTGGCCCTCCGGCTCGTTGTGCACACTTCCGGGCACAAAACTTCCGGCATTATTCACGAGTACATCGATATGCTCCCAGGCGCTGAGCACAGCATCAGCAAAAGCCATCACTTCATCCCGTTTCGAGAGGTCCGCATTGAACGTGGAAACGGATATCCCGTATTTCTCCATCAGATCCTGCTGCCATTTGGCCTGCTTATCCATGTTCCGGGATACCAGGAACAAGTTTGCGCCCTCCCTGGCAAATCGTTCCGCGATCCCCTGTCCGATCCCCTGGCTGGCGCCCGTTATTACTACATTCATATGGATCATTTAACCTTATATGTTCAAAGCTATAGTATGTTTGCATCTTCAAAGCGATACCCCGGATGAAATATCAGCATGTTTTTTTTGACCTGGATCACACCCTTTGGGACTTCGATACCAATTCCAGGGAAACGCTGTACGATCTGTACCATGAGCTCGAACTGGCGTCCATGGGCGTATCAGCCTTTGAACATTTTCATGAAACATACCATCACCATAACAATATTTTCTGGGATAGGTTTCGCAAAGGATATATTAGCCGGGAAGAATTGCGCTGGAAACGGATGTGGCGGACCTTGTTGGATTACAAACTGCCGAACGAGCCGCTGGCCCGGCAACTGAGCGAACGCTACCTGCAGATACTGCCCACTAAAAAAAACCTGTTCCATGATACCATAGAAGTACTGGATTACCTGGAAGGCAGGAAATACCCGATGCACCTGATCACCAACGGGTTTGAGAAGACCCAGATGGAAAAACTGAGAAATAGCGCTATTGACAAGTATTTCACCCACATCATTACCAGCGAGGCTGCCGGCATTATGAAACCCCATGTGGCCATTTTTGAGTACGCCATGAACGCAGCCGGCGCTACCGCAGCACATTCCATTATGATCGGTGATACACTCGACGCTGACATTGAAGGAGGCAACAATGCAGGGATGGACACGGTATATTTCAATCCGGCTGTGCCTGCAAATGGGAAAATAAAACCAACGTTCGTCATCCAGAATCTGGGAGAATTAAAGAAGATCCTGTAAGGATAAAAAAAGATTTACGGCTACAGAAAGAGCCTTTAATCGTTCAGCCTTGCCAAAATTGTAATGCCGCCTTTCACATTTTGGCCGAGGCTCACTTCAGGTTTGGTACCCTGGGGCAGCAATACATCCACACGGCTGCCAAATTTAATAAAGCCCATTTCGGCTGTTTGCTGCACCTGCTGACCCACCTTCAGGTAATTGACAATTCTTTTTGCCAGTGCACCCGCGATCTGTTTAACCAGCACATCACCATTACTGTTCCTGATCACCACACTGTGGCGTTCATTGTCGGTTGACGATTTGGGGTCCCAGGCTACCAGGAATTTTCCTTTATGATGCTGGCTGTACACCACTTCACCGGAAACAGGATTCCTGTTGACATGTACGTTGGCAGGACTCATAAATATCGATATCTGTAGCCTTTTGTCTTTAAAATACTCAGGATCCACTGTTTCTTCTATTACAACCACTTTACCGTCTGCAGGTGCTATGATGCAGTTTTCCTCCAGGGTGTGCTTCCTGCCCGGAACACGAAAAAAAGAGATCAGGAATCCAAAAACCAATGTAGTGGCAACAAAAAATATCCAGGCTATAACGGGATAGTTGGCACTCACGAATGTAAACATCAGCCAGTTCAGCAGCACGTAGATCACACCACCCAGCGCAATTGTCCTAAAGCCTTCCTTGTGTATGGTCATGCGGCAAATGTAAGAATAAAGCGCATTAGCTCAATACGGGTTTTGCCAAAATGCTGTTCGTTGTGTGGCCGCTCAGCGATCCAGGTTGAATCGTCCTTACCGCTAAAATCCCAAGATCATACATGCATCCCTATTCAAGGTTGGCCCTGAGGAATCTGATTGCATTGCCCTGCATGATATTGTCAATATCATCTCTATGGTATCCCCTGTCCGCGAGGAGTGCCGGTAACAACACCAAATCGCTGATGGTTTTCAAATCGGATGGACATTGTTCACTGCCAAATCCACCGTCAAGATCAGAGCCCACGGCAACATGGAGGCTGTTGCCGGCAAGCTGGCAGATATGATCGATATGGTCTATCAGCCTTTGCATATCGCAATGTATATTCGCTGGTGTTGAACGTCCCCGTTCCCAGCCCGGTACGATCATCCAGGCATCAAATGCTGCACCGATCAAAGCGCCCCTCTCCACAAGCACCATGATCTGTTCGTCACTGAACTGCCTGTTATGCGGAACCAGCTTCCGGCAATTGTTATGGCTCGCCCATACCGGTCCTGCAAAATTCTCCAACGCCTGCCAAAAGGCATCGTCACACAGATGGGTGCAGTCGAGGATCATCTTCAACTCATACATCCTCTTCAGCAGCGCCAGTCCTTCCGGACCCATTTGACCTGTTGCATTGGTCCCATTGGCGTACCGACCCGGACCATAATGCGCAGGCCCAACGGCCCTCAGTCCATACGAATACGCTTTATCGAGGTAGTTTAAATCAACAATAGAATCAGCGCCTTCGAGGCTGAGGATATAACCGATGGGCCATTTGCCCTTCCCGTCCATTCCTTCCAGCATGCTCAGGTGCCCGTCCAATTCCGCGCTGCTTCTGATCTGGCACAGCTCGCCCTGTTCCTCCATAGCCCTGTACCATGCCAGCTGCCCCTGGGTCTGCGCCCATGCCTGCTCTGCTGATGCCCAGCCAGGCAGGGAACTACCCGGCGCAACATAACGCGCGATCTGGGTGGCCACCACCAAACCTACTCCCCCATCCCTCAGCGCCGGGAACGACACTGTGGCATTACCGCGATCTGGCTTATCAATCATTCCAACTTCACGTTCCTTAATAACATCAACGGGTAACCGAAGATCCCGGTTCCACTCCATGGCGTTCATGGCAAGATCCAGATGAAGGTCTACGATCAAAACATCATAATTAAAATTTATCAATGTCTGGCTTCAATAAACCAGGAGTCTTTTGCGCTGTGGCCCGTCACCGTGATCATCTGCTGGTACAGATTAACAGTAGGACATATATGGTAGGGCAGAACATAAAAAACATCTCCAGGAACATAAGTATGGCCCTCCGAAACTTCCACTATACCATGCTCCTCGCTCTGGCTGATCAGCTTCAGCTCGGGCGCATTCAGGAAGACCGCGCGCCTGGAAATTTCATTCTCCGCGGCAATGGCCTTATGGCCCATATCGATACATAGCCGTCCCGGCGAGGGTAACGACAATACCCGCGTGACCACCAGGGCAGCAGGCAGAAACGGCTGCTCCCGGCAGATCTCCCCATACCCTTGATCCCAGAAAACGAAGGTACCCGGACTGCACTCCACATCTTTTCTCCGCGCATGAACAGGAAAACTCGGTGATCCACCTGCAACGATCAGTGGCCTGGCCAATCCCGCTCCCACGATACGGTCCGCAAGTTCTTCCACCCTTCCAAATGCAGCATCGCACAGCACCCTCCGCTTATCTATGTCCGGATCCCTCAAGTGGCCGTCGTATGCATGAAGTCCCCGCAGGTTCAATGCCGGAAGGGAAGCACAAAATGTATACAGATCAAAAGCATGGTCAGGGCTGATCCCTGTTCTGTTCATGCCCACATTCAGGTCTATGAAAACATCAACAACAAGATCGAGCCTGGCAAACTCTTCGTTCAGCTTTTTAGCCGCCTGGGCGTGGTCCAATACACAGGAGAATTTTGTTGAGGGGAAACTGATGATCAGTTCCGCCAGCTGGCCAATCCTTGGACCAACCGGCTGATAAGCCATCAGCACATCGGCAGCTTTCTCTTCCGCCAATAAAGTACCTTCCTCAATAGTAGCAAACTTGAACTTGGTTATCCCTGCATCGATCATCATCCTGACCACTTCAGGTGTCTTATTGGTTTTGATGTGCGGCCTCAAACGACCCGGATCGCCTGCCATTGCAATCGCCTCATGAATATTATGCTCCACGCGTTCAGGGTATACCACCAACTGCGGTGAAGGAACATCGTCAATATTATCGATCTGGTACCAAAATTTCATATCATACATTTTCATGCAACTCAAACAATGCTTCCACCTCCACTGGCACACCATCGGGAAGTGAACCCATACCTACTGCGCTTCTGACACCGATACCATTCTCCTGCCCCCAGATCTCGGCAAACAATTCACTGCAGCCATTGATGACGATCGGATGCTTGTCAAACTCGGGTACGGCATTCACCATACCCAATACCTTGATCACCCGTTTCACTTTATCCAGGCTGCCCAGGTGTTTCCGAATGGACGAAAGGATCAGCATACCAACAAGGCGAGCCATCTTACTGGCCTCTTCCACATCCATATCCTTTCCTACCTTGCCGGCTATGCGGGTAAAATCAGCGCGCATCGGCACATGGCCGGAGACATACAAATGCCGACCGTCTATCAGGCAGGGTTTGTAAATGGCCTTCGGAACGGGCACTTCGGGCAACTCAATGCCCAATTCAATTAGTCTTTGTTCTGCACTCATAACATGAATTATAATATGGCGTCGAGGGCCAGCACTCCTGCCAGGCCCACAATAGATACTATGGTTTCCATCAACGACCAGGAGCGAATGGTTTGCCGGATGGTCAGGTTAAAATATTCTTTGAACATCCAGAATCCCGAGTCGTTCACATGGGAAAACATCAGGCTGCCCGCTCCAATAGACAATACCATCAGGTTGGGATCCACGCTGGTCCCAGCCATTACGGGCGCAATAATGCCCGCAGTGGTCAACCCGGCCACGGTAGCCGAACCCATGGCCACCCTGATCACCGCAGCAATCAGCCAGCCCAGGATCAACGGATGCATGCTCCAGCCTTTCAACATCATGGCGATATCGTTGCTGACACCACTGTCGGAAAAAATCTGCTTCAATGCTCCTGCACCGGCAACGATCAGTAAGATGATCGACACATCTTTGACGGCATCCACATAGATATTCATTACCTGCGTCATATTCCTGGCAGGGCGGATCCCCAGGGCAAATGTGGCAAAGATCAACGCGATAAGCATCACAATCGAAGGCTCAGAAAAAAATACCAGCAGGTTCTTCTGTCCTTCTGTAAGGGGAATTAAAATGGGTATCAAAGTAGTAGCGGCAAGCATGAATACGGGCAGCAATGATGCGGAAAAACTCATGGCCGCAGAAGGCAGCTCCGATTCCGGGATGGGGTCTTTCTGAAAAGTCCTGATGGGCTCAACAGTAATATGCTTCAGGGTTTTTGCAAAAACCGGTCCCGCCAGGATGATCGCGGGTATGGAAACAATGAAACCATACAGGAGCGTCAAGCCCATGCTGGCGTTGAACTGGCCCACCAACGCAGAAGGCGCAGGATGGGGCGGAAGGAAGCCGTGAGTAACCGAAAGTGCTGCGAGCATCGGAACACCCACATACACCGCAGGCATTTTCATCTGGTATACCGCAGAGAATATGATCGGGATCAGCAGCACGAAACCAACGTTATAAAAAAGGGGGATCCCTACAATAAACCCTGTGATCATCAGGGCCCATTGGATGCGCGAGGGACCAAAGGCCCTCATCAACACGTTCGTGATTTTCTGGGCTGCCCCCGACTCGGCAACCAGTTTTCCCAGCATGGCACCAAGGGCGATCACAATAACGAGCGAACCCAGTGTATCGCCGATCCCTTTTTGCACAGACTGGGTGATCTTCGTCAACGGTATACCCAGCCATAACCCGGTACCAATGGCAACGATCAAAAACGCCAGAAAGGCATTGATCTTCCCCCAGCTGATCAGAAGCACCAAAGTCAGGATACAAATGAGAACAATGATAACGGTCATAGACGGTGGTTGGGATCTTACATGAAAAGTACGGCATATAGCCATACGAAAGGCACGGCAAACAAAAGCGAATCAAATCGGTCGAGGAAGCCACCATGCCCTGGCATAAAGGACCCGCTGTCTTTCACATTGGCCATCCTTTTCAACTTGCTCTCAAAAAGATCCCCGAATGTTCCGGCAACTGCAGCAATCAGCGAGATCGACAGATAATGCACCCATGCCGCCTTCACCACATAGGCACCCAAAATAGTGACAACAGCAACAGAGAGCAGGATCCCCCCGATAGTGCCCTCCCAGGTCTTCTTAGGGGATATGGCAGACAGCGGTGTTCTGCCGATAAAAGAACCCACCAGGTAGGCCATGGTGTCATTGATCCAGATCGATATGATGATGATGACCGGAACAAGCATACCTGTATAAGCCGCACTGGACAGCAAGATCTGATCAAACACATTCTCTTTACCCTCCGATCTCCAGATATCCCCGCTTCTCAAATGCACCAGTAAGGACAGGCTTAACGACAAATAAACAAGTCCCACCATTGAAATAACTATGTTCCTGAGATCCAGATTACGGGTAAACAAAAGCTCTGTAATGGGCAACACAAAAGCAAAGATGAGCGCCAGCCAGAGACCAATCGCCGAGAGGGAAAAATCGCCCAGCTTCCAGAAGTCTGCGGTAGCGAAGAGCATCGCACCCCAGCCCGCCACCATCACGCCATATTTATGGAACGGACTGATATCAGCATATGAAGGATATGTTCTCGCCATCAGGCTCTGGTATTCCAACCAGCAACCGAAATGGATCACGGAGAACAGCAGTAAGAAGCTCCAGTGACTGGTCAGCAAACCTGCAGCCATCACCGCCACAAAGATCAAGGCTGTCCGGGCACGAACCTTAAATACGGGCCAGTTAAATGCCATGTTGGGAATTTGTTGGATAAGGAAGTTACGGTAATCTTTGGATCAGTTCACGTCATCCACTGATCTTCCAAAGCAACCGTTTCCGCCGGAACCAATGTTTTGCGGTCCTGGGCAGCAAACTCCCGATAGAATTTAAAAAGCACCACCAACGCAGCAATACCGATCAGTCCCCACCATATGGGGAAAGTTTCGTTCATGGCCTCTTCCACAGATTTGCCCTGCCTCGTGTAAATATAGATCTGGGTTACTACAAGGGCATTGTTGAAAAAATGCCCCATGATCGCCAGCCAAAGGCTTCCCGTGAAATGGAACAGCAGGCCAAGCACAACGCCAAGCGCCACCCTGGGCAGGAAACCGTAGTACGACATATGTATGGCGCTGAAGATGATACTGGTCACACCGATCGAGATCCAGGGATTATTGGAGATCTTCTGAAGGAGATTCTGCAGTGCGCCACGGAAAAGGGTTTCCTCGAAAATAGCTGGCGCAATAGCCATGATCAGCAGCGACAGGATATAAGCACCAGGGGAGTTGATATTCGCAAGGAGTTTAACAGTGTCCGAATACCGGTCCTCCATTTGCTTAAAATACAGTTCAAGTTCCTTCCCGACCGGAATTAGTTTATTGAGTTCCCCCAATGCACCTACCAGCGGGAGTGATGCCAGCATGATCAGGGCCACCATGCCCATCTGCCTTGAAGAAAAATAAAAATTGAATCCCAGCAGCCGAAAAGGTTTTTTGCTCAGGATATAGGCCATGATCACGGAAGGGACGAAAAAAATAAAGAAGGTGGAAACCAACTGAATCACCCTGAGCGCGTTGATAAAAGCCGGATTACCCATATCGGCCTCCATACTCTCCAGTCCTTTGCCTGTCATCGCAAACCAGACCAGTAGAGAAACGGCGCCGCCGAGGAAGAGTCCCATGGCAAGCATGGCCAGAAGAATGATCAGACCCCTGCCATAACTGGTACCGGGGCGGGAATAAATATCATACATAGAATGATCGATTATAGAACTCGGCCGCCAAATCGTAACTTTGCGCTGCAGAATTATGATAAAGATAGGCAAGATAGCGTTACCCGATTTTCCCCTGCTGCTGGCACCCATGGAGGATGTGAGCGACCCCCCGTTCCGCGCCGTATGCAAACAGAAAGGGGCCGATCTGATGTTCTCCGAGTTCATCAGCAGCGAGGGCCTGATCAGGGATGCCATCAAAAGCCGGCAGAAACTTGACATCTTCGAGGAAGAAAGACCCGTGGGGATCCAGATCTTCGGGGGCGACGAGGAGGCTATGGCCCTGAGTGCCAGGATAGTGGAAACCGTCCAGCCCGATCTGCTGGACATTAATTTTGGCTGCCCCGTTAAAAAAGTAGTGACCAAAGGAGCCGGCGCCGCCGTCCTTAAAGACCTTGACCTCATGGTTCGGCTCACGTCAGCTGTGGTAAAAAGCACCTCCCTGCCCGTTACCGTAAAGACCAGGCTGGGCTGGGACCATGATTCCATCAATATCATGGATGTTGCATTAAGACTTCAGGATGTGGGTGTACAAGCCCTCTCCATACATGGAAGAACACGCTGCCAGCTCTATAAGGGCGAGGCCGACTGGACCCATATAGCGCAGGTGAAGAATAACCCCAGGATCCGGATCCCGATCTTTGGCAATGGGGACATTGACAGTCCTGAACGTGCTGTTGAATACAAAAACAGGTATGGAGTGGATGGGATCATGATCGGAAGGGCCGCCATAGGCTACCCCTGGATTTTCCGCGAGATCAGGCATTTCATGAAAACGGGAGAACACCTTCCCTCCCCTACGATCGCCGAACGAATTGAAGTGATCAAAAAGCACCTATACGGGTCCGTTAGTTGGAAAGGACCGGTGGCAGGGATCAATGAGATGAAAAGACATTATGCCAATTACCTGCATGGCCTGCCAAACATCAAGGAATACCGGAACAAACTGGTGGTATTGAAAACTGTGGCGGAGATCGATGAAGTACTGGAAGAAGTAAAAACGAAGTATCAACACGAAGTCATCACCAATAAACCGGAGATAGCCTATAACGCAGAATGCCAATCATGAGACTGGCATTCTGCGTTATAGGGAATCTTAAGGGACTCCTGGTATCTTTAAGACAGAACTGATATCAATACAAAGTTGTCAGCGCTGTTACATCATTTGGTGTAAAAGGCCTGTTCTGACCTGACCCTATGCAGGCCAGCATCCATGATCCTGCATCAGGTCCTGCCGGGGTTCCCGGAATCAGGATTGCACCCACGGTGCTTGCTCCCTCGTTAGTGGTAGATCCACCACAGCTATAACTTCTGTCCATGTAATCAGTATGCCTGAAGCCAATACAGTGACCTATTTCGTGGGCAATTACGGAAACAATGGTATTAGCTGGCTGACCGTTCAGGGAGCGGCTATTGATCTTTACTTCATTAAAAGGGTTTCCACCAGAAGGAAATCCTGCTGAGGCTAAAAAGCTTCCATTGGCCGGCACCAAATTGATGTTACCGTTTGCAGCGACGCGGGAAAAAGTGAGCGTAAGATTCTGGGCATTATATCGCGCTACTACGGCATCAACATGAGCCAAATAAGCTGAAGGCAGACGCGAAGAAACACTAATGGTAATATTTCTTGGTCCATTCACCAAATTGGTGGTACGGTAATGTTCGGTTTGTGCGATAGTCAATGTACCCCACTGTGGTTGGGTACGCAGGTGGGCATCATCGATGAAAATATCGCCTTCCACAATATATCCGCCATCTTCCCTGATGACTCCTTCTTTGGAGAATCCTGCCTTTTCAATGGCAGCAAGAACATCGTCTGAAATTGCGGTATCAGTTACAGGCGCTTCCTGCTTCTGGCAGGAGAATAACGTGGCAGCCAACAGGGCAAGACTCAATAATTTTTTCATTGATCAGATTTTTTAGTTTTGTTTAAGTGGGCTTGTTACCCATACTTTAAGATACCATTTCTGTTAAAATTTTCTAATATTCTGTCCAAATTAAGCACTCAAAAGTTTAATGCCCCGCACTGAACATGCAATGGGTCACTGGATTAAACGATTAAGCCACTAGCAGTTATCGCTCTATTGAACGATAAAACTGATCCTTTTAACCATGGTATTGCCCTCCATGATCCGAAGATGATAGATGCCGGGAGCTAAACCTATCGTAGAGATCCGTTGGGCCTTCTCTCTTAATATTGCCTGCATGACCAGCCTGCCGGTATTATCGTATACCAACACCTTCTGGTCTTCCGGCAATTCACTCAGTACCTGCACATCCTGCCCCCTTTGCACCGGGTTCGGATAAAGGATGTAGTTGCTCCCATCCAAAAAATAAACTGTTTCGCGGGGTGAATAAAGAACACTCCCATCTTCCAGGTAAACCAACGCCTGGTAAATATTCAAGCCTTTGCTGAGGTTAAGATCGAAACATTCAAAGCTTCTCAAAGTTGGCGGCTCCGCTTTAAAAAGCACCCGGCCGTTGGCTGACAAGTTAATGATCTCCACTTTCTTTACCCTGTACAATGTGCCCAGGCTGAGCCTCAGCAACGCCGTGTTATCTGCTTGCAGGCTTGCAACAAAATTATCTATGTAACATCCTACTGCCTGTTTTGAATAATCGGTAGCAGGCCCTCGCAGCGTTAACTTGCCATTATGGAGTGTGGCTAAAGCAAAATAAAGGCTGCCTGCTCTCGCCGTGATGGTGCTGGTGTCAGTGGTATTCACGATGGCCTGCATGGTGTCATGCACCAACCTGAACAATCTGTATCCCGACGCCCGGGGTACCCTGTTCCAATAATGTAAAATGGCCGTATCACAGACATAGCCATATCGATTCACCTGTGTTGGTGAAAGCAACAGGTCGCCAGAGATGAACTGCCTGCCTCCCGCTGTCATCCTGAACTTCACCTCATGCAGGCTATCACCGGTTCTAAAGGAATAAAACCCTTTCCTGAGATCAATGTTGTTGCTGACCAGTTCCCAGGGTCCCTGATTACGACTTAGCTGCAGTGATCCCGCAACGGTATTGGAATGCCATGGTCCCCATCTCAGATAGATCTCATTCCCTGATACAGCAGCTTCATCGCGATGCGGGAAGCTCCATGAAAACGAATCCATGGCTACATGCTGGTATGCTATTGAAAATGACTGTTGCAATGTTCTTAGTATGCCGGCCCTGATCCTGATGATGTATTGTCCCCCTGCCGGCACCGCAACAGTGATCTGTTCATTTGTATTCAGTGTATCCCGGCGTCTCACAGCAGGTTTACGAAGCGAGTCCGCAGCAGGATAGTTGCTTAACGTCCAGGGAAGGATCAAAGCACCGCCAGGCATTTCAAGCTCAAGATCAAGGTCGTTGGCCATTGCCTTCTCCGCTCCTGCCGCTGCAGCTGGCTCATTCCAGCTCAGTGTTACCTTGAGTTCCGCAGTTCCGGCAGGTACGCTGATCCGATACTCTCTGGTGGAAGAACGCTGGATCTCCCCATTGAAAAACCGGTTTTCTTTCAGGGTGAGCAAGGCCATTAGTGCGTTCAATTTTCCGAACCCTGCCTGGTAATCGGGTCCGGGGGCGTTAACATCCTCAGCACTATTGAGGAGCAATGCCCGGATCAGCGAAGCAGTGGGAGCGGCATTGAACAGTTGTTTATGTTTTTGTTGAAGCAGCAGCGACACGCCGGATACCAGTGCAGCAGCGCCCGAGGTTCCATCTTCCCCAAATGCAACAACATGCGGCGCGATCCTGCCATCGTACATGGGCCCACTGGAACTGAGCCCAGGTATATTACCCGCAGAATCCATGGCGCCTGCCAGGAGGATATTCTTTGCCATCTTCATATTGCCGGTGATGTTGGCATATCCCGGAATGCCGGCATAGATACCAGATCCGGCCACCTGCCTTCCCGAATTTCCCGCAGAAAACACATGCACCAGGTTTGGGTTCTCCTGCACGGACAAGTCGAAGGCCCGGGCATTGATCCCATAAAAACTCTGCAGGCTTGTTCCGTAGGAATGGTTTTGCACCCCAATGCCAAGGGATGTATAATAGGTGGGCGTATCCGGCAATACCGTGATAAAATCGGAAGAACCGTAACTGCTCTTTGGTGCCACGCCTTTGCCTGTGTAGAATGAATTCCCTGCGCCTGCAATTAATGTGGTCATGGCCGTAGCATGTGTTTCACTGATGGGTGAAACCCCGGGTGAAGTCAGATATCGTTTCAGCAGGTCAACATCGTTGGTATCCATCCGGTTCTCCTTCACCGACACCACCTGTCCTTCTCCCTTCAACAACGGAAATTCATTCCATGCGGCATTGATCCTGTTTGCCGTCATATCGTAAACAAGCACACCGGTTTCGGCGACCGGCCGTAATTGCTCATCCAGGTAAAGAAAGGGCAGATCGGAGTTCATGACCTTCCAGATCTTCGCCGGGGTGGCGGTCATGATAAATATGTTTCTTCCTGCCTGCCTGGTCACTACCCCGCTGATCAGCGGTGGGACAGATGCAGGTGGCATCTCAATGATAAACTCCCTGGGGGAAACATCGTTTTGAAAATAATCAGCGGGTTTCGCCTGCAGTGCGGGAGATATCCTTGCAGTCAGTTTCTGTGCCTCCAGGCCAGAGACGATACAGAGTGTGAGCAGGAAAATGGCAAGGATACGGATCATGGCATGATATCAACGCTTTTCACTGACAAAGGACTGCAGGCCCTTGTAATATTCGAGACCCCGCTTCTCCGCAAAATAATCAGCCACAAGGATCACTCCGGCCTGCAAGGCAAGAGCTATGCCGAAACCGTACCAGAAACTGCGGCCGGGATTCTGTCCGTACACCATGCTGAGTACCATGCCGGTGACCAGCAGGGCAAGCTCCACCCAACGGTAGATCACAAAGTTTCGGTTGACCTTCTCCATTCGCGGTATCTCCTTCTCTTTCAGTTCCCCCGGGTTCATATCATAGGCATATACGTTCCTGACACGGTCCCCATCGCTCCTGTTGTATACTGTGATTCCCACCACCAGTTGCATGAGTCCGATCACCAGCAAAGGAACCGCAGCGCCTTTAAAAAAAGCCGAACGGATAAAAAAGAAAAAAGCGATGGCAGCAAGAATGGCCGCTATTCCTATGATCACGAACAACAGGCTCTCCTGTTTCTCAGCAGTAAAATATTTTTCGATATCGCTTTTATTGAACATGGTTATGGGTTTTTAATGGCTCCCTCAATATCATCACTGAGGGGACTCACTGCGGGGTCGAAATAATGGGTGAGAACCCCGTCTGCGTTCACCAGGTATTTGGAAAAGTTCCATGAAGGCGATTTACTGGTCCAGCCGTTCTTGCCCTTCTGAGAGAGCCACTGAAAAACCGGGTGCTGATCCTTACCCTTCGTCACAACTGATTTCTGCGCCAGCGGAAAACTGACCCCATAATTGATCTTGCAGAATTCCAGTATCTCTTCGTTGGTCCCTTTCTCCTGTTCCTTGAAGTCGTTCGCAGGAAATGCCAGGATCTCAAACCTTCCTTTGTACTTTTCATAGAGCTTCTGCAGATCATCATACTGTCCCGTATAGCCGCAATCACTGGCAGTATTTACGATCAGCAGTTTCCTGCCCTTGAATTCTGCCATGGACCGCTCCTGGCCATTGTTCATGGTGACCGTGAGATCGTAGATCGGGGTCCTGGGTTTCACACCTGATGCATTGGTCAGCACCTGGCTATTTGTACCTACCATCCTGTTTATGGCAGTGAACGCCGGGTATAAGGTATTCAGGATCTTTTGGCGGGCCGACATATCGTCATTTTTATTGGCAAGGAAAACATAAACGATAAAGGCGATTACAATCAATGCAATTATGCTCAGCAGTTTCCTCATGCTAACGGAAAATTTTTTTAATCCATTTTATATTATCCCTGTACGGAGGGTACCATAAAGGCACATCAAACCAGGTAGGCGTTTTCATGATACTCTTCACTTTACTGAATGTATCAAAGCCATGCTCCCCATGGTACTGGCCGATACCGCTGGTTCCCACGCCACCGAACGGAAGGTCAGGGTTGCCCAGATGGATGAGGGTGTTGTTTACGCAGCCGCCTCCGAAGCGGATATTCTCAATATAGTATTCCGCAGTTCTTTTGTTTGAGCTGAAAACATACAGCGCCAGCGGGTAAGGATGCTCAGCGATGTGCTGAATCACTTCCTCCCGGTTTCGGTACACGATGACCGGAAGAATGGGACCAAAGATCTCTTCTTTCATAATGGCATCATCTTTCCCGGCATTCATGATCACCGTAGGCGCGATATATCGCTCGGAAGGATCGGTTTCACCACCAAACAGGATCTCGCCATTGCCCAGGTACTTCACGAGCGCCTCGTAGCGGCGATCGCTGATGATCCTGGCAAAATCAGGACTTTGCTTCGGGTCAGGGCCATACATCTGCTGAACAATCTCCCTGAATGATGCCAGGAACTTATCCTTTACGTCTTCATGCAACAGCAGATAATCCGGTGCTACACATGTTTGTCCTGCATTCAGCAGCTTACCCCAGGCGATCTTTTTTGCGGCAAAATCAATATCCACTTCCTTGTCTACGATGCAGGGGGATTTACCACCCAGTTCAAGCGTTACCGGGCTCAGGTGTTTTGCTGCCATCTGCATAATGCTGCGGCCAACTCTTACAGAACCAGTAAAAAAGACATGATCAAAATGATAATTATTGAGCAGCTCATTGCCAACGGCCTCTCCGTCGCCATTTAACACGGCGATATACTCATCATCAAAAAATTCCCGGATCATCTCCGTGATCACGGCCGCGGTATGCGCTGAGATCTCAGAAGGCTTCAGGATCATGGTATTGCCTGCAGCGATGGAAGAGATAAGTGGCCGCATCATCAGGAGGAAGGGATAGTTCCAGGGGCTGATGATCAGCGTAATCCCCAGGGGGTCAGAGTAAGTCCAACTGGAGCTTGGAAGAAATGGAAGTGGCGTACCTATCCGCTTGGGACGCATCCAGTTCTTAAGGGTGCCCAGTGTATGCCTGATCTCGGTGAGCAGGGGACCAATTTCGGTGCCATAGGATTCGAAGGCCGGTTTCCTGAAGTCTTTTGAAAGAGCTTCCATGATCCTGTCCTCATATTTCTTTACACCGTCCCTTATCTTCTTAAGCTGCTGCTTCCTGAAGGAGTAGCTGCGCGTAGCACCTGATTCAAAAAAAGCTTGCTGCCGGCTGTAAATCCTTTTGATGTCGGCAGCGAACTGCGGATCCCCGGTACTCAGCAGGCCGGTCTCTTTTACCAATGTGTCCATATCAAAGCTTTTATCTATTTATGTTTACCTTCATCATTCCCAACCATAAAGCTACGAATCTCTTCCTGCATGTATACAGATGAATATTTTATGAAACTGGCGCTAAAAGAGGCGGCAGTTGCTTTTGAAGAAGACGAAGTGCCGGTTGGTGCCGTGGTGGTCATTAATGACCGGGTGATCGCCAGGGGTTACAATATGGTGGAAAAGCTGAACGATCCCACGGCCCATGCTGAAATGATCGCGCTTACATCGGCCTTCAACCATTTGGGTGCCAAATATTTGCCGGATGCAACCCTGTTCGTCACCGTTGAGCCCTGCCTGATGTGTGCCGGGGCCCTTTACTGGAGCAAGATCGGCCGGATCGTTTGGGGTACTGATGATGAAAAAAACGGTCACCGGCGGGTGACCGGCACCAAGCACCCGTTTCACCCGAAAACCCAGGTAACAAAGGCTGTTTTGGCCGATGAGTGCGCGGAACTGATCAGGGAGTTCTTCCGGAGAAAACGGCAATCATGATCAGAAATTCAGCTGGACCTGCAGCCTCAGTAAACGCCCGGTTTGATCATTGTCTTTCAATCGGCCATCCTCAAATTCACGATTCGAGAATACATAAGCGGCCGTTAGCTCGAGGTATCTGTTGATTTGCGTTTCAACGCCTATTTCCAGTTCCCGCAAGTCATAAGCCCTTGCATCCTGTTCAAATTTCTTTCCCCCGTTATACTGCTGCAACCGGGCGTAGGGGAAAAAGAACATTCTTTTATCCTTGGTCTGGATCCGGTAATAGATGGTGGCATACCCACCCGAAAGATCAGTGGTTTCAATTGAATCCTTGGCTGTATTATAACGAGGACCCTGGCCCACATTGTATTCTGCCAGGATACCAAAAGGTTTAGGATAAAGCACAAAAGTACCGGCCACCCTGCGATCGTTGAATTCAAAGGACCTGACAGACTTCACCCCAGGTGTACGGAGGTCGGGTGGCAAAACGATCTTCCCTGCATGCGCCTGGATGCCCGGCTCGATATACTGATCACCGATCTGAATAGGTATACTGACCCGGCCGACCATATGAAGATTGTTATTCAACTCAGGCCGGTTGGCTGTCTGGCCGTTATACACGCCAAATCCCACCACACCGTAATCTCCTGAACCCTTGAAATTCTCACTTACCATACGGGCAAAAAACTCCCTTGTTTTCGCGGGTGCGTAATAGAAAAAAGCACCGAGATCGCGCTCGTTCAACACGGCTGAATTGAGCGGGTCAGCGCGATCAAGTGGTAACCTGTTCTGGCTCGATTGCATATTCTCAAACCCGAATGGAATCTTGCTCTGGCCTAACCTTACACGAAATTCATTCTTCTTATCAAAGCCGATGTCTACGTATGCGTCACGAATCTGAAAATAATTATTGGAGTTGCCGGCGGAACTGGCAAAATCGGGCTGGATATAGAAGAAGATGTTCTTCGTGACATTCCCGCTGAAGATGAGCCGCGCGCGGCGGATGAAGATACCGCCATTCTCCCCCCATGACCTGTCACACTGCTCGCATTTGAGCTTGGGATTGGTTTCAAGAAGACGGTTATACCGCATTTGCATATACCCGCGCAGGCTGATCACTTCATACCAGCGCCTGTTATCCTTTTTGTCAGAAGGCTTATCCGTTGTCGTTTCTTCAGTGGTGACCTGACCCTGCGCAGCAATGAAAAAAAACTGCGCCAGGATCATCACTCCAATGATCTTAGTACTTGATCTCAAGGTTATCTGTTAATTGCGGTGCAAAGATTGTTTTACAGGCAAAAACATCAGGCGCATTGGTATTACCAAATTGTTACCACGCATTAAGAAATTGTTAAGTGCAGAAAAAAAGCCCCGCCAGGAATGGCAGGGCGCTTGCAATTAATAGATAATCCATGCTGTAAAGCACTTCATAACGGCACGAATGCCAATGGTAAAAATCCTAATGCAAGATGACCTAATCATTAATGGACTGTTAACTCTGTGTTACCGCCCGCCTGGAGAGTCTTGAGCCAGTATGAACCGAACAGGGTGCGTTAAGGGGACCTGGTAGAAAAAATGGATAAACTTAGCCCGCAAACTGAATTAGTTTCAACCAATTGCCATTAATTTTGTTTGACTATTACGCCAAAGGGCACACGAATTGTGAAACTGAAACAATTCATTTCGAAACATTAAAAAAATATTACCATGCCATTTACACTAGCACCCCTGCCCTATCCTCATGACGCGCTTGAGCCACATATTGACACTACAACGATGCAGATCCATCACGGAAAACATCACCAGGCTTATGTAGATAACCTGAATAAGGCCATCACTGGCACACCTGACGAAAATAAAACCATCGAAGAACTGGTTGCCGCTGCCGGATCGATTTCACCTGCGGTAAGGAACAACGGCGGAGGACACTGGAATCATACCTTCTTCTGGGAAAGCCTTGCCCCAAATGCGGGTGGTGCTCCAACTGGTGCCCTTGCAGATGCGATCAATGAAGCCTTCGGCTCATTGGACGGCCTGAAAGAAAAAATGAACAACGCAGGTATGACCCGTTTTGGAAGCGGATGGGCCTGGCTGATCAAGGACGCCAGCGGTAAACTTGCCGTGACCAGCACGCCAAACCAGGATAATCCACTGATGGATGTTGCCGAAGTGAAAGGAACACCATTGCTGGGTGTAGACGTTTGGGAACATGCATACTACCTGAAATACCAAAATCGCCGCGCAGAATACCTGAATGCTTTCTGGAATGTGGTGAACTGGAGCAAAGTCGCGTCCAGAATTGGCTAATTAACTCATTGGCTCATTAGCTAATTAAAAAGATCGGCCCTGCCGGTCTTTTTTTATGTACACCATTTCCTCAATTAGCCAATTAGCCAATTAGCTAATTAGCCAATTGCTAAGGGACGGGATCATACCCGCTCCCACCCCATGGATGGCAGCTTGAAATTCGCTTAATGGAAAGCCATCCCCCCTTGATCAAGCCGTGCTTTTTGAGGGCCTGTACCGTATACTCCGAACACGTGGGTGTATACCTGCACTTGGGGCCCAGCATCGGGGATATTGCCCGTTGGTAAACCCGCACCAGGAAAATGAACGGAAGGCTAAGTATTTGGAGTATTTTTTCCATCGATGATATTCGCTAACCTGAGGATCACCAAACCGGTTCTTTCCGTGATGAGTTGTTGATCGGGCAATTCTCGACCAGTATAGACCAGGAACAGCCGAAGTACCAGTCCTTTCTCTTTCAACTGATCCTGGAGGGGCAGTTTTTGTAAACGCCAGGCCTCCCTGACCAGCCGTTTCACCCTGTTCCGCTCAACGGCTTTTTTGAAGTTACGGGAAGATACGGCTACCCCAAATTGTAAAGGCGGTGCTCCATCCCCTGTCTCAACCTCATAAATCACCCGCAGCGGGGAGACGTTAAAATACTTCCCACTGTTGAACAGCTGATCGATCTGTTTCCTGCTTTTGAGGCGCTCCTGCCTGGAAAGGGTGAATTGTTTCAACGGCCTAAAGTTACCAAAAGAAAAAGCCCCGCACCAGGTTAATACCAGGTGCGGGGTAAAATATCTTGCGGGAATTAAAGGATCTTACTTCAGTTTCGACTCATCAGAAACAGTCAGCTTCTTACGACCTTTCCTGCGACGGCTGGCCAGAACCTTACGGCCATTGGCTGTTTCCATGCGCTTACGGAAACCGTGAACGGTTTTACGGCGCTTACGATGAGGTTGGTATGTACGTTTCATATCTTTATTTTTTCACGTTGTAAAATACGGGAACACCCCGGTTTTGAGATCAAATGCAGAGGTCACCATACCCCTGTTTCGTGAAAGGACGGCAAAGGTACATTTTAATTCCGGTCAACCCAAATTAAAATCAGCAATTTCGGGCGATTCTCCAGCCAAAGTCTGGCCAACTGGCTTCCCGGCCCAAAGGAGGTCTGCACGCTCGGCAAGACCCTACAAATGGATGTGCTGACTTTTTATATGGTCACCAAAGAAACTGGTGGCGTGACGGTCAAATTCCTCGGCTGAATCTGTGGTAAAGAACTTCCTCAGCCTGTTCCTGCCTAATTTTTGCTCCATATCGGGATGGCGGTCAAGGTAATCGGCCAGGCTTTCCGCTACAATTTCGCCCTGGCTCACGATCTTAACCGACTTGCCCGCGGCTTTGGCGATCTTTTCCTGCAACAAGGGGTAATGGGTGCAGGCAAGCAGAATCGTGTCAATTCCGGGTGATTTTGAAAGCAACCCGTCGACGCATTTATTCACGAAAAAATCTGCCCCGGCCGTTTCATGTTCATTGTTCTCGATCAGGGGCACCCACATAGGACAGGCCTGTTGGTGGACCTTCAGATCCGGAAAGAATTTACCGATCTCAATAGGGTAAGATCCGGAACTGACTGTGCCAGGCGTGGCAAGGATGCCGATCTCCCCGGTTCTCGAAAAATGGCCGACCACTTCGGCAGTGGGTCTGATCACGCCCAACACCCTTCTGCCGCTGTTAATGGAGGGGAGGTCTTTCTGCTGGATGGTCCGCAATGCCTTTGCAGAAGCTGTATTGCAAGCCAGGATCACCAGAGGGCAACCCTGCCCGAAAAGCCATTTCACAGACTCCAGGGTATACTCGTAGACCGTCTCGAAAGATCGGGTACCGTAGGGAGCCCTTGCATTGTCACCCAGGTAGATAAAATCATAGGCAGGCAGTTTATTCACCAGTGACCTCAAAACGGTCAGTCCGCCATAGCCCGAATCAAATACCCCGATCATACCATGAAATAAGATGTTGGAGGCCCAAAATAGAACATAAAGGCGTCCCTAGATTAGGGACGCCTTTATAAATCAATTTTAATCAGATCTATCTCCTTGGAATAGCAGCTGGCCTTGCCGGCGGTGTCACCGCGCTTGGGCCTAATTTTTTCTTCACCAACGGCAGCAGATCATCAGCCTCCGGATACACAAGCAATGCTTCCTTACGGAATACATGGCTGTATCCTGATGATTTAGCTACTTCTGCGATCAACTGGTTGGCTTTCTGGGCTACAGGAGCAAGCAATTCTTCGTTCTTAGCCTGCATCTGCTGCTGGTAAGATTGTTCAAAGCCCTGGAGGTCTGTAAACAGTTTCCTCATGTTTTCCCTCTTTGCAGTTTTCTGGGCATTTGACCATTTCAGTGAATCGGCCTTCATGATGCTGTCCTGCCTGTTCAACTCCTGCAGGGTCTCTGCATAATTGATCTGAAGAGCGCTGTCAAACTGTGACAGATCACCCATGGCTTTTTTGTACTCCGGCATCATCTGTACCACCTCGTCAACACTGACATATGCTGCTTTCATCGGGGCAGTTTGGGCCAGGGCTTCAGTTGAAACCACTCCTGCCACAGCGATGCATACCATTACGACTAACTTTTTCATGTAGATTGCTGTTTTGTAAAAATTCTGGTTCTGTTATAAATAGTAGCGTATACTCTTTTTAAAGTTGCTTCCCAACGCCGGTTGTGAATTATTTAACACCGATCTCCTTCAGCACGTCATCACTTTTGTCCAGTTTGGGGTCGGCAAAGATAACGGTAATTCCTTCACTTTTATCTAAAATGAAATCGTACTGCCTGGACACGGCCAGTTTTTGTACGGCGTTGTATACTTTGTCCTGCACAGGCTTGATCAGTTCCTGCCTTTTCTTAAACAGATCACCTTCAAACCCGAAGCGCTTCCTTTGGACGTCACGAAGCTCCTTTTCCTTATTGAAAAGTTCGTCTTCGCGCTTCTTTTTCAACTGATCACTCAGCATAACCTGCTCAGTTTCAAAGTTTCTGTACATCTGGTCCAATTCGCCTTGTTTGGCGTCGATCTCTTTCTGCCACTGTTCGCTCAGGAGGTCCAGTTTCTTTTGGGCGTCTTTGTATTCCGGCAGTTTGTCGAGGATATATTTCGTATCGATGATCGCGTAACGCTGGGCCTGGCTGACGCCAGTCATGAACAGAAAGCATACTGCAAGGATGATCAACTTTTTCATGGCGTATATTTTATGTGGCAAATAAATACTATTCCGGCTCAAATCCGAGCATGAATGTGAATCGGGACGCGTCCTTCATCCTGCCCCCGTTGGTGATCCTGTCTAACCCTATACCATAGTCGAAGCCCAAAAGGCCAAACATAGGCAGGAAGAATCGCATACCCAAACCAACGGAACGTCTCAGGCGGAAGGGGTTATATTCCTTAAACGAGTACCATCCGTTGGCTGCTTCAAAAAATGCCAATCCAAATATGGTACTGCTTGGGTTGGTGACCAGGGGATACCTGATCTCCATGGTGTACTTGTTAAAGATCGTAAAGAACTGCGATGCTTGTTGCTGATCGGGGTTCACCGAGGGGTCGGATGACTCATACACCGGGTAGCCCCTGTGCGCAATGATGTCGTATCCCAATACACCGAAGTTGTTGGTCAGACCCGCATCACCCACCTGGAATCTCTCGAATGGAGAGACCGGCAACTGGGAGGTATATCTGCCGATGAAACCATATTTGATGGCAACGCGCAACACAAACTGCCTGTTTTTCTCGGCACCTGCCGCTTTGCTCAGGGGAACGAACCACTCGCCCGTAAATCTCCACTTATGGAATTCCACCAGCCTGAAGATGTCGGCTTCATTGATCCCCCTCAGGGATGACCATGGCGGCGTGAACTGTCCGCTAAACATGAAATTGGAACCGCTTCTCGGGAAGATGGGCTGGTCAATGGAGTTCCTGCTCAACGCGATCTTTAAACTGATATTGGTGGATTTACCGTTACTGAATCCAGGGAAGATCGGGTAGTTACGGGCATTATAGTTAATGAAGTTGAGCGAAGTCACCAGGGTGAAAAAGTCATCAGGCCATTTCAATTGTCTGCCCAATGCTAGGGTCATACCCGTGGTTTTCAGGAATGAGGAGTCCGAGAAACGTTTATCGAACTGACCCGTATTGGGATTAAATGCATTTGAAAACTTATTGTTGAAAATGCTGACGGTAAGCGAATTCCGCTTCTTGCCGCCTAACCATGGTTCGGTGAACGAGGCATTGATAGAACGGAAGAAACGACCGTTAGACTGGAAACGAATGGAAAGTTTCTGCCCATCGCCAGATGGAAGCGGATCCCAGGTTTCCTTCTTGAAGATATTCTTCAGGGAGAAATTATTGAAGGTTACACCAAGGGTACCCGTCAGACCGATACCACCGCCCCAACCCGCGCTAAGTTCAAGCTGGTCGGAGGATTTTTCAACTACGGAATAATTGATATCCACGGTTCCGTCTTCCTGGTTTGGCACGGGCTGCAGGCCTAATTTCTCCTGATCAAAATAACCGAGGTTCACGATCTCACGTTGTGAACGGATCAAGTCCGAACGGCTGAATTTCTCACCCGGAATGGTTCTCAGTTCACGGCGTATAACATACTCCTTGGTTTTCTCGTTACCTGAAA
>Ga0315904_10000840_pt1 | contig 48886 bp, 37 predicted proteins | sample LakEriMetagenome_6_FD_203529 | JGI IMG/M metagenome (GOLD analysis project Ga0315904, IMG submission 203529) | Freshwater fungal communities from buoy surface, Lake Erie, Ohio, United States - Buoy 12 MA120 | ecosystem: Environmental > Aquatic > Freshwater > Lake | place: USA: Lake Erie, Ohio...
TTCCGCGCCGCCAATCTCCTCGATGCCGACTTCGAACGCCGCTACGGCGTCGGTGACCAGAAAATCTTCTCAAGTTTCCAGCGCGGCAGAAATTACTCGCTCTCCCTTGGCTTTGATTGGTGAGCTGTGCGGGAACGGGTGAAGAGGGGTGCTGTTTGCGGGGATTGACAGGGTGGCGTGGTGATCTGTATGGGGAATGGGATGAGGAGAGAGTTCCTGCTGCTGATATTGTCCTGGCCCCTGCTGGTGGGGGTGGTGGTGGCTGATCCGGATGATGTGGCTGGTGGGGTGGAGCGGGTGGGGTCGGGAGGGGAGGCGTATGGGGCCTTGTATCCTGGGGGGAGTGCGACGGTGAGTTTCGGGGTGATTGGGGATTATGGGACGCGGAGTGTGGGGGAGGGATTGGTGGCGGGGATGGTGAAGCGGTGGCTGCCGGAGTTTCTTGTGACGACTGGGGACAACAATTATGGGAGTCTGGATGCGAATGTGGATGAGGATCCGCTGGTGGCTGGGGTGCAGTGTGACTGGGAATGGAATGTGGGGGATTACTATGGGGAGTACATTCAGAGGCGGCTTGATGGGAAGTTTCCGCGGCAGCGGTCGGTGGTGCAGCGGTTTTTTCCGTCGGTGGGGAATCATGATTCGTGGCCGGACGGTGGGACGGGTGGGCCGATTGATGGTTATGTGGATTACTTTGCCTCGAATCCGGGAGGGGCGGGGCGGCTTCCGCTGGACCGTGGGGCTCGGCATGATGCGCTCGTGAGTTACTATGCGGTGCGGCGAGGTGCGGTGGATTTATTCATTCTTGATGCGGATGTGCCGGGTTATCCGCAGCTGGTTCGGGAGCAGCGGGAATGGCTGGCGCAGCAGGTGAAGCAATCGGGGGCGCGGTGGAAGCTGGCGGTGTTTCATCATCCACCGGTGACATCGAATGCGTGGCGTCCGGGGGCTTCGTGGATGGCGTGGCCGGAGCTGGCGCAGGTTGATGCGATTTTCTGCGGGCACGATCATTTCTATGAACGGCTGATCTATCTGGGAAAGCCCCTGGTGATCTGCGGGGCGGGCGGTGCCAGTTTTTATGGGTTCAGCGATCCACCGCATCCGGCCAGTCAGTTCCGTTTGTCCGGATGGTCGGCGGCGCGGGTGGCGGCGCACAGTCAGGGACTGGTGATTGAGTGTCATGAGGCTGGCACGGACGGGAGCGATGTGGTGCGGGAGTCGCTCACGCTTGGTTCCGTGGATCCGTCAGATCAGGAAGATGTGTATGAATTCTTCGGGGAGGCGGGACAGACCGTGGAAGTGGTGGTGGAGGCTGGGATGGGGGAATTGGAGCCGGTGGTGGCGCTGTGTGCGCCGGAGGGTGGCATTTGTGCGGCGGGCGGGGTCGGGCCGGGGCGGCAGGCGAAGGTGGAGGAAGTGCTTGGGGAAACGGGCTGGTGGAAAGTGAAGGTGACGGCGGCGACGGCGGGGGGAGGTCAGTACCGGGTGCGTGTGCGGGTGGAGAATCCTGGACCTGGCTATGGGGAATGGTCGCAGAGTCTGGCGGTGGGTGGGCCGCCGGACGATCCGGATGGAGATGGGTTGGTGAATCTGGTTGAGTACGCGCTGGGGACCGAGGCGGGGCGATCCGATGGACAGGCGCTGGAAGTGCGGCGGACGCGCGATGGGGTGGCGGTTTCCTTTGCGGTGCCGAGTCCGCCGCGGCCGGGGGTGGAGCTATCGGTCGAGGCGGCGGCGGAGCTGACGGGGGATGGATGGTTTGCGCTGGCGGCGCGCGGGGCTGTGGGGGATTGGGAGGCTGATCCTTATGCGCAGGTGATGACGGCTGGGCTGGGGGAAGGACGGCGTCGCGTGACCCTGACTGTTCCGGCGAGTGAAGAACGGCTCTTTTTCCGGCTGCGGGCGCGTGAGGTCCGCTGAGGGCTCCTGAGGGTCCGGCGAGCTTCCGCCGGGTTGGGCGTATCAGCGGCTGAAGACGTCGCTGAGGGCGCTGGGGAGGTCCGGGTGGAGGAAGCGGAAGCCTGCGTTGAGGGCGGCGGCCGGGATGATGTGCTGGCTCTGGAGGAACATTTCGTGCATGCCGCCGGGGAGGAGGCGGAGGGCCCATGCGGGGACTGGGAGGAACGCGGGGCGGTGCAGCGTGCTGGCCATGGTTTTTGTGAACTGGGCATTGGTGACGCCGCCTGGGGCGACAGCGTTGACCGGGCCGATCAGGGCATGGTTTTCTGCGGCGAACAGGCAGAGTCGGGCCATGTCGGCGGCGTGGATCCATGGCATCCATTGTTTTCCCGAGCCGAGTCGACCCCCGAGGGCGAGGCGGAAGATCCGTCCGAGGATGGGGGCGGCTCCGCCGTCGTGGCCGAGGACCATGCCCGTGCGGAGGGAGACCGTGCGGGCGGGAGGGCTGGCTTCGGTGGTGGCGGCTTCCCAGCCGTAGCAGACATCCGCGAGGAAGCCCTGACCGCGTGGGGAAGCTTCCGTGAGTTCCTCGCCGCCCCGGTCGCCGTAGAAGGCGGCCCCGCTGGCGGCGATGAGGGCGGCGGGGCGGTGCGGGCCATCGCGGAAGCGGGCGGCGAGGGCGCAGGTATCATTGACCCGGGTGGAGCGGATGCGGTCCTTGCGGGTTTTCGACCAGACGCCGAAGAGCGATTCTCCGGCGAGGTGAATGAGGGCATCGATGTCTGCGAGATTGACCTCCGACACGGGAAGCCACGGTCGCATTTCGCGGAACGGCGCGAGTGGCCGGGGCGAGCGCGAAAAGCCGATGAGTTCGTGTCCGCCCGAGCGGGCGGCCGCGGCCACGTGGCGGGCGAGGAATCCGGTCGCTCCCGTGATGCCGATGATCATGGGAGAGGGCAGGAGGAAGGGCCGCGCGGCATGATCAGTGATTGAACATGTATTCCTTCGAATTCAGCAGGGCCCAGAAGACATCTTCGAGGATGGCCTGGGCATCGTCCGGGGTGGCCGCGAGGGCATCGCTGACAGGTTTGATTTCACCGGCGGTGGGTTTGCGGGCGAAGCTGCGGAGGTAGAGGGCATCGAGGACATCGAGCGGGGCCTTTCCGGCGGTGAGGAGTTTCTTGACCGTCTGGCCTTCGGCGATGCGGCTCTGGGTGACGTCGCCGTTGAGGAGGTGGAGGGCCTGGCCGAGGTTCGGGTCCATCTTCACTTCGCAGGAGCAGACTGTGGCGCGTTCTGCGCGTCCGAACGTGCGGAGGAAGTAGGTCGAGACATTGCCATCGGCGATCTGGACTGCGCGGGCGCCGAGGGGGAGGCCCTGGAATTTGTTTTTGGTTTCCGTGACCTGGCTGATGGTATCGAGCATGACTTCCGCGCGCTGGCGGCGGATGAGGGCGTGGCTGAAGTTCTTTTCGTCGTCGGCGTTGCTGTCGTTGACGCGGCTGGTGAGCTGGTAGGTGCGGCTGCTGCAGATATCGCGGACGAGCTTCTTGAAGTCGTAGTTATATTCCGTGAGTTTGCTGCCGAGGGAGGCGAGCAATTCCGGATTGCTGGCGGGGTTCGAGATACGGACATCGTCGACGGGGTCGATGATGCCGACGCCGAAGAAGTGTGCCCAGATGATGTTGGAGAGGTTGGTGGCGAAGTAGGGATTGCGTGGGGAAGCCATCCATTCGACGAGGGCGGCGCGGCGGTCCTTGCCGGTGAGGTCTGGTTCCTCGGCACCGAGGAATTTGGGTTTCTGGGGAGCCTTGGTGACGATGTGGTTCACTTCGCCGCCGCCCGCATTGAAGACGACGGTTTCGCGTGGGTCTTCTGCCTGTTTGCGGCCGATCTGGCTGAAGAACGAGGCGAAGCCGTAGTAATCGTTCATGGTCCAGCGGTCGAACGGGTGGTTATGGCATTGGGCGCACTGGAGGCGCATGCCCATGAAGACCTGGGCGACATTTTCCGAGACCTTGAGGGTATCGCGTTCGATCTGGAAGTAATTGGTGGCAGGGTTGGTGAAGGTGCCGCCGTTGCTGGCGAGGAGTTCCTGGACGATCTTGTTGAACGGGACGTTGCTGGAGATGCGTTCCTTGAGCCAGTTGTAGTAGAGGAGGGTGGCTTTGTAGCTGACCTGGTTGGTGGGATTGGTGCGGATCTGGAGGAGTTCCGCCCATTTCATGACCCACATTTCGGTGAATTCCTTGCGGGAGAGGAGGTCGTCGATGAGTTTGGTGCGTTTGTCCGGGCTGGCATCGGCGAAGAATTTCGCACTTTCTTCCTCGGTGGGGAGGAGGCCGACGACATCGAGGAAGACGCGGCGGATGAAGGTGGCGTCGTCGCAGACTTCCGATGGGAGGATGCGCAGGCGGTGGAGTTTATCGTGGACGAGAGCGTCGATGTAATTGTGTTCCGCGAGCTTGGGTTTCTCGTACTGGAGGGCGTCTGGGATGACGATGACCTGGCTGCCGACCGTGAAGGTATCGTAGCGGGCCATCACGAAGGCTTCGCCGCGTTTGGCGGCGGTCACGAGGCCGTCCTTGCTGACCTTGGCGGTGGGGTCGTTATTGGAAATGAAGACGGCGAGGGGAGTGATGTCGCGGTTGTGGCCATCCGAGTAGGTGGCGCGGACCGTGAACTGGAGCTGCGAGCCTTCGCCTTCGAGGACGACGGTTTTCGGGAAGATGTCGACGCTGGTGACGGTGGGGAGAGTTTTCTCGTCGTCGTACGGGGTGCCATTGGTGATCCATTCGACGAGCGTCCGGTAGTTCGGGCTGTCTGCTTCCATGCGTTTGCCGCCGGTGTGGGGGACGCTGTTGATGGATTTGGTGATGAGGAGGCTTTCTTCCGGGACCGAGAGATTGATGCGGCGTCCGCTCAGTTCCTGGGTGAGGCGGAAGTGGTCGCCTTTGGGATCGAAACCGAAGAGGGAGAGCCGGAAGCCATCCTGGCCGCGGGCGGCACCGTGGCACGATCCTGTGTTGCAGTTATCACGCATGAAGACCGGCATGACATCGAGATTGAAGCTGACGGGCCGGTCCGTGGTGGCGGCCTTCACTTCGAGTGGCACCGTGACGGTTTGGTCGTGCCATTGGACGGTGAGGGTAGTGCTGCCGTCCTTGAGGGGGAAGAGCCGGGCACCGTCCATGCGGGCCAGCGAGGGATCGGCGAGTGCGATTTTTGCTTTTGGGGTGACGTCCTGAGTGACGTCGTCGTCGAAGGTGGCGATGGCGACGAACGACTGGAAATCGCGGGCCGTTTCGAGGGTGATCTTGTCCGGGTAGACCGCCATGGAGCGGACCTTGGTGATGGATTCCTTCGGTGGCCGGGCGGGTTTCGGGCTGGCGGCGGTGATGGTGAGGTCCGGTGGGAAGGCGGCACCTTCGGTGATCCATGAACGGACGGCGGCGATTTCCTCCGGGGTGACGGGGTCGCCTTCCGGGGGCATGATGTCATCGTGTCCGGCGGGCAGGGAGATGCGCTGGAGGAGGAGGGAATCGTCCGGTTTGCCTGGGACGATGGCGGGGCCGCTGTCGCCGCCGGCTGCGAGGGCGGCGGCGGTGTGCATCTGGAGTTTCCCCTTCGTTTTTTCCGGGTTGTGGCAGGAAACGCATTTCCCTGCGAAGAGCGGCTGGATTTTGTCGGTGAAGAGGGATGGGGTGGCATCGGCGGCGTGGGCAGCGGAAGCCGGGATGGCGAGAGCGAGGAAGGCTCGGGAGAGTTTCATGGCGCAGGGAAGATACGGATCGGGGAGTTACTTGGCGGCGGCCTGCTGGCGGAGTTGTTCGAGTCTGCTGAGAGGTTTGGCGGCGGGGGCGGCGGCCTCCGGGGCTGGGGCGGCGGCGGGAGCGGCGGCCACGGCGGCGGGAGGTGGAGCGGGAGGTGGCGGATCGATGCGCACGATGCCTCCCTGGCCGATGGTGTGGGGGATGGGGACGCCGTTTTCCGTGATGATGGCCTGGCAGAAGAGGTTCTGGTGTTTGCCGACTGGGCTGTCCGCGGCGGTGGTCACGGGGAAGCGGATTTCCTTGTCCGTGGCGGAGATTTCCAGTTCTGTGGTCGAGGTTTTGGCGGGGAGGCCGAAGACGGTGAGTTTGGCCTTTCCTTCCCATGGTTTGGCGACTTCGAGTTTGCAGAAGAGTTCGCCTTGTTTCCCCTGTTCGATGGAAGCCATTTCCATTTTCATGGTGAGGAAGGGCGGGGCCACGGTGATGGGGGTGAGGGCGGAAGACGTGTAGATGGGGCCGGTGCCGGGGTCGCTTTCGGCGCGGACGGCGATTTTCCATGTACTGGCGGCGGCGTCGCCGCTGCAGGTGAGTTGGTAATCGATTTCGTTCTGGCCTTCCGGGATGGCGACGGTGCCTGGGGCGCTGATGCCTGGAGGGTTCCAGAGCATGCGGACGGTGATGGGGGCCTTGAAGCCTTCCTTGCGGGTGGCCTTCACTTTGAGATTCATGGTGCCGCTCTGGACGATGGGCACGGTGGGGGGCACGAGGTCGATGGTGAAGGGGAGTTCCTCGACGACGGCGACTGGGAAGCGGCGCTGAGCCGAGACGACGTAGGGTGTATTGTTCGGTTCGCCCTGAACGAATTCGATGTTATTGAGCCAGCGGCCCGTGATGGGAGGCGCTTTGGGGTCGGACAGTTTTGGCCGCATGTCGAGAAGGGCGGCGGCGAGCGGCGCGTCGGGTGCGGCGGAGAGGATCATGATGTGTTCCGCGAGGCCGTTGGGGATGCCGATGGATTCGAGGGTGACGCCGGCGGGGAGGCTGGGGCAATCCCAGACGATGTCGCCGCCGACATTGATGCGGTCGGCGTGGACCTGGATGGCGTGGCGGCTGCCTCTGGGGATGGCGAAAGTGGTCCACTGCTGACTGTCGGTGCGGTCGTAGCGGGAGATGTAGGCCTGGAGGCCGGTTTCCGGTGGGGCGGCTTCGATGCGGTAGACGAAGTCGCTGCCGCCGCGGCTGAGGTGGTCGCGCACGCGGAGGTAGTATTCTCCGTCGGCGGGGACGACCCATCCGGCGATGCGCGAGTCCGGGTTGGGGCCATTGTCATCGTTGCCGGTGACGGCGGCTCCGTCTTTGTTGAAGATTTCGAGGACGGGGTCGAGGGGCGAGCGGATGGAGCGGGCGTAGACGACGAGGTCGAAGCGCTGGTCCTTGGTGGCGGTGAATTTGAACCAGTCTTCGTCGCCGGGTTTTTCGATGACGCCGTTGCAGGCGATGGGGAAGGCGGGCGGGGTGGTGCTGGCTTTTGCTTCCGCGAGGGAATTGTTGGGTTCGGCCTCGAGGACGTTATCGAGCGAGGTGATGCGGAATGGGTTGGAGGAGGGAGCCGAGAGGTTGCCGGCGGTTGCGAACAGGGAGAGTTTTTCGCCGGGGGTATCGGGGACCTTGATGGTTTCCGTGAGGGGGCCGGCGGGGTCGCCGAGGTAGGTCACGGAGAGTTCCGAGCCTGCCTTGCCGCCGGCTGGGTAGGCGACGGTGGGTCTGGGGAAGGAACCGACGTGCATGCGGTACTGAGCGGCATCATTGCCGGCGTATGAGGAATCGCGCACTTCGATGAAGTAGGTTCCGTCGTCCGGGGCGATGATGCTGGCGTGCGGGTCCTGGATGGCGAGGGGGGAATCGTCGCAGGTGACCAGTTCGAATTTCTTGTCATTGAGGATGGCGACGTAGGGGTCCCAGAAGGCGGTGCCGAGGCGGATGCCTTCGACTTCGACGCTGATGCGGTCGCCCTTTTTGGCATCGATGCGGTAGTAATCGGTGTCTTCGTTGCGGGCGACGCCGGCAATGGTGACATTGGTGGTGATGGTCTGGGCTTCCTCGAAGAGCGTGTTGGGTTCCTTTTCCTCGACGGTGGGGAATTGGCCGATGAAGAAGCTGCGGGCGTAGCTGATGCCGGATTTGGTGCGGACGCGGAAGACGTGTTCGCCGAGGGGGCAGGCTGGGTCGATGTGGAGTTTGACCTTGAGGGTGGTGGGGTTTTCGATTTTGAAGTCGAGGACGCTGATCTGCGAGGGGTTGTACGAGACGATTTCCTCGGTGTCGGCGAGGCGGTTGCCGGAGAAGGTGGTTTCGATGTCCGTGCCGCGCTGGGCACCGCGAGGGGCGATGCCATTGAGTTCGGGGAGGGCAGCTGTGGCGGGCAGCGCGGTGGCGGCGAGGGCGGACAGCAGATGGACGGATCGCTTCATGTGGGCAGATGGTACGCTGAAATGGCTGGAGCAATATACGCGCCGTCCGGCGGATTTGCGAACCGTGAACGAGGACTTTTTTGGTCCGCCATGGAAAGGAACAGCTGCCTCGGTGAGGGAAGCGGCTGCTGGAGGGGCCTGGGAGTACTGCCGGTGCGGGTCAGGAGACTGAGAGGATGGCCCATGCGCGTTTTCCCTTGCGGAGGAGGACGGCGCGCTGGTGGAGGAGGTCGGCTGTGGTGAGGGATCGTGAGGATTCCGTGCAGCGGGAGCCATTGAGGTAGATGCCGCCGGCTTCGATGTCCTTGCGGGCCTGGCCTTTGCTGGGGCAGAGGCCTGTGGAGACGAGGGCATCGGTGAGGGGGATGCCATCGCTGAGGGAAGCTGGGCTGGTGGTGGCGTTGGGAATTTCTGCGGAGAGGACGTCGAGGGTGCCATCGGTGATGCCGTCGATGGGGGCGCCGAAGAGGATTTCGGTGGCGCGGATGGCGTCGAGGCAGGCCGATTCGCCGTGGATGAGGGAAGTGACTTCGCGGGCGAGGGCGCGGTGGGCGGCGCGGGCTCCCGGGTTGGCGGAGTGTTCCTGTTCGAGGGCTTCGATTTCCGGGCGGCTGAGGAAAGTGAAGAACTTGAGGTAGCGGACGACATCGCGGTCGTCCGTCTGGATCCAGAACTGGTAGAATCGGTAGGGGCTGGTGCGGCGTGGGTCGAGCCAGACGGTGCCACCTTCTGTTTTTCCGAATTTGGTGCCGTCTGCTTTGGTGATGAGCGGGAGGGTGAGGCCCCATGCGCGGCGGTCGAGTTTCTTGCGGGTGAGGTCCATGCCTGCGGTGATGTTGCCCCATTGGTCGCTGCCGCCGATCTGGAGTTCGCAGCCGTGGACGCGGGCGAGGTGGTAGAAATCGTAGGCTTGGAGGAGCATGTAGCTGAACTCCGTGTAGCTGATGCCGACGTCGCGGTCCTCCATGCGGGCGCGGACGGATTCCTTGGCGACCATCTGATTGACGGTGAAGTGCTTGCCGACGTCGCGGAGGAAGTCGAGGAAGCTGACGGGGCTGAGCCAGTCGGCATTGTCGACGAGTCTGGCGGGATTGGCTGGGGCGTCGAAGTCGAGGAAGCGGGCCAGTTGGGGTCGGATGGCGGCGACATTGGCGGCGATCTGTTCCTTGGAGAGGAGCTGGCGTTCCTGGGATTTGCCGCTGGGGTCGCCGATGCTGCCGGTGGCTCCGCCGGCGACGGCGATGGGGTGGTGACCGGCGAGCTGGAAGCGGCGCAGGGCGATGAGGGGAACGAGGCTGCCGGCGTGGAGGCTATCGGCGGTGGGATCGAAGCCGCAGTAGAGGGTGATGGGGCCGTCGGCGAGGCGCTGGGGGAGACCGCGGGAGGAGTCGCCGGATTCGGTGCGGCCGGTGTAGTCGTCGATGAGGCCGCGCCACTGAAGTTCTGCGAAGATGTCCATGGGAAGAAGAGCGATGGGGGGGACGGGGTAGCCTGTGGGGTAGGCTGGTGCAAGCTGCCTTGTGGGGTGGGGTGAATTCACGTTGGACAGGCAGATGGGGCTGACCACAGGTGGGCGGCATGAAGGCCCTTACGCTTATTGGCAGCAGTCAGTTCACATTCGGAGATGCACCGGAACCGCCGATGGCGGAGGACGAAGTGCTGGTGCGGGTGGTGGCCTGCGGGATTTGTGGAAGCGATGTGCATGGGATGGATGGGAGCACGGGGCGGCGGATTCCGCCGGTGATCATGGGGCATGAGGCGGCCGGGGTGGTGGTGCGGGCGGGAGCAAAGGCAGGCGCGTGGGAGCCTGGCGAGCGGGTGACCTTTGACAGCACGCTGTACTGCGGGGCCTGTGAATACTGTGCGGATGGTCAGGTCAATCTGTGCCGGAACCGCCGGATTCTGGGGGTTTCCTGTGCGGATTACCGTCAGCACGGGGCCTTTGCGGAATATGTGAGTGTGCCGGGGCGGGTGGTTTGCCGACTGCCTGAGAAAGTGAGTTTCGAGCAGGCGGTTTTCGTGGAACCGGCGGCGGTGGCGCTGCATGCGGTGCGGCGGGCGCAGGCTGGTCCGGGTCAGAGCGGGCTGGTGGTGGGGGCAGGGATCATCGGGCTGCTGACGATTCAGGCTTTGAAGGCGGCGGGCTGTGCGAAGGTTTATGCGAGTGATCTGAGCGAGCAGCGGCTGGCGGTGGCGCGGGAACTGGGGGCTGACGAAGTATTTCCTGCGAAGGCGGGAGGATTGCGCGAGGCCATGCTGGAGCGGACGGGAGGGGAAGGGGTTGATGTGGTCATGGAATGCGTGGGCATTGCGGCGACAGTGCAGAGTGCCATCGACTGTGTGCGGAAGGGTGGATCCGTTGGGTTGGTGGGCAATCTCGCCCAGCGCATCGAGTTTCCCCTGCAGGCCGTGGTGACGAGGGAACTTTCATTGTTCGGGTCGTGTGCGAGTGCCGGGGAATATCCGGCGGCCCTTGCGGCGATTGCGGATGGGAGGATCCGGGTCGAGCCGCTCACCAGTGCGGTGCGGCCACTTGAGGAAGGCGCGGAATGGTTTCACCGGCTGCATGCGGCCAGGGAAGATCTCATCAAGGTGATTCTGCGGCCCTGAAAGAGTCAGCCCGGCTGACCTGTGGGTGGGCCGGCCGGGCTGGGGGCATCATCTGGGCGGGAGCGGCCATGCGGGTGGCCGATCCGGCAGATTCATGACGAACAAAGTCAGACGCGGTGAGCGGTGATGGGTTCGTCGGCCTTCTGATGAGCGACGTAGTTGGTGTAGACGACGACAGGGATGCTGAGGGAGCCGAGGTGGTGATCGATGAGGGGTTCGACGGCAGTCCAGTCGAGTCCGCCGACGCCGGTGGCGAGTCTGGGGAGGGCGATGCTGGTGAACTGTTCCTTTTCTGCGAGTTTGTGGAGGGCGCGGAGGGCGTGGTTGACGTTTTCGATGCTGGCCTTGCCGGGGTGGCCGCCGGCTTGTTTGGCGGGTTCCTGGGTGAAGAGGTTGACGATGCGGAGGCCGCCGGTGCCGCCCCACGTCCAGAGGCTGCCGGTTTCCGGGTGCTGCTGATGGAAGAAGTGGCGGAAGTCCTTGTAGAGGGCGGGCCATTGTTCGCGGAGGGCGAGGGCGAGTCCGGAATGGAAATCGTCATTGGGGGCCACGCCGTGGGCGATGACCTGGGCATTGGTGAGGAGGATATCGCCGGAGACTTTATGGATCATGGGGAGGGATGGTTACTGAGTATTCTGCGAGGGGAGGATTCCCCTGCGCTGCCATGGTCGGGTGGAGAAGCGGTGCGGGCTACGCATTGGTTCCGATATCCTGCGCGGAACCTGGCGGCCGGGAGATGAGGCTTTGACGGGTGGGAAGGGATGAGGTTCTGGTGGGCCTATGAAGCAGGATTCGGCAGGCCAGAGGTGTTCGTGGGAAGACCGGGCGGTGAGCCCGGAAGAAGCGGTGCGGGCGATCGGGAATGGGATGAAGGTCTTTCTGCATGGCGCGGCGGCGACGCCTCTGCCCCTGCTGGCGGCCCTCTGTGAGCGGTCCGACCTTGAAGCTGTGGAACTCTATCATCTGCACACGAATGGTCCGGCCCCGCATGTGGAGGCTGCCATGGAAGGCAGGGTGCGTTCGGTTTCCTTCTTTGCGGGGGCGAATGTGCGTGAGGCCATTGCGGCGGGCCGGGCTGATTTCATTCCTGTGTTTCTGTCCGACATTCCCGGGTTGTTCCGGGGAGGGGAGATTCCGCTGGATGCGGCCATGGTGCAGGTATCGCCTCCGGATGGGCATGGCATCTGTTCGCTGGGGACCTCGGTGGATGCGGCGCGGGCGGCGGTGGATACGGCGCGGGTGATTCTTGCGGAGATCAACGGGCAGATGCCGCGGACGCATGGGGCCACGACCCTGCCGCTGGAGAAGATCACGGCATTCATCCGGAGCGACCGTCCACTGCAGGAAGCTCCGGTCGAGCCCGAGACTGCGGTGGCGGCTGCGATTGGCGAGCAGGTGGCGTCGCTCGTGGAGGATGGGGCGACGATTCAGGCGGGGATCGGGGTGATTCCCAATGCGGTGATGGCGCGGCTGGGGAACAAGGTGGGGCTGGGGGTGCACACCGAAATGTTTTCCGATGGCCTGCTGCCGCTGCTGGAGGGCGGGGTGGTGACCAATCAGCACAAGTTCATTCATCCGGGGCGGACCATCACGAGTTTTGTGAGCGGGACGCGGCGGCTGTTTGATTATGTTGATGACAATCCGCTGGTGGAATTTCATCCCTGCGACCGGACCAACGATGTGAATCTGCTGCGTAAGCTCGACCGTCTGGTCGCGGTGAACAGTGCCCTGCAGATTGATCTGAGTGGTCAGGTGTGTGCGGATTCGATTGGGCCGCGGATTTATTCCGGGATTGGCGGGCAGATGGATTTTCTGCGCGGGGCGGCGTTATCGAGGGGAGGGAAGGCAGTGCTGGCGCTGCCGTCGACTGCGCGTGGCGGAACCGTGTCGCGGATTGTGCCCATGCTGACGCTTGGGGCCGGGGTGGTGACGTCGCGTGGTCATGTTCACTGGGTGGTGACCGAGCATGGCATGGTGAACCTGCATGGGAAGAGCCTGCGGCAGCGGGCCGACGCCCTCATCGGGATTGCGCATCCGGATTTCCGCGGGGAACTGCGGCGGGCCGTGGCGCGCGGCTCTCAGTCCGCTGGTTTGCGCAGCTGACCGGATGGGCCGCTGGGCCACTGGGCACCTTCGGCGATCCATTTCGTGAGGATGCGGCGTTCGTCGGTGGTGAGGCGGTTACCGACTGGGGGCATGGCTTTGACGGGTGCGTGGACGGCGCTGAGGTTGCGGATGAGGAAGCTTTCGGCGGGTTTGCCCGGGACGATGCGTGGGCCGTAGGGACCGGAGGCGAAGGCGGTCTGCCGTGATGACAGGTTGAGGAAGGCCGGCATTTCGCGGCCGTCGTGGCACGGCAGGCAGTTCGCTTCGAGGATTGGTTTGACGTGATTCCCGAACGAAACCGGTCCTGTCAGGGCGCTGCGGAGGGCGTTCTCGCTGAGGACCGTGGGACCGACCGGAGACGTTTCCGATTCATCCGGGCTGGCGGCATGGCGGCAGGACGGCAGAGTGGCCGCGGCGGCGAGGCAGAGAGAAATGAGGAAGGGGCGCATGGAGGTGAATCGGGAACGGAATTCCGGCAGCTTTCCGTTTCCCTATAGCATGGGACGCGGTCTGGGCCAGCAGGGAAACAGGTGGCGGGGATCGGACAGAGCGGGGAAAAGAAAACAGGCGACCGGCCGGGTGAGGGCGGGTCGCCTGTTTTGAGATTTATGCCAGCTGGGCCGGAGGGCTGTGCGCGGGAATCAGGCCGAGAGGACTTCGTCGACGTTCACGCGGCGGCCTTCGCGGTCGAAGCGGACGGTTCCGTCCGTGACGGCGAAGATGGTGTAGTCCTTGCCGAGGCCGACGCCCTTGCCGGGAACCCATTTGGTGCCGCGCTGGCGGATGATGATATTGCCGGCGATGACTTGCTGACCGCCGAATTTCTTGACGCCGAGGCGCTTGCTGCGGCTGTCGCGACCGTTCTTGACAGAACCTTGACCTTTCTTGTGAGCCATATCAGTGAGGAGTCTGGAGGTGGAGGGAGGGCCTGGGGAACCAGAGGATCAGGCCGAGATGGATTCGATGCGGACGCGGGTGAGGGCGCGGCGGTGGCCCTTCGTGCGGTGGTAGCCTTTGCGGCGCTTGTATTTGAAGTTGGTGACTTTATCCGCGCGGAACTGATCGACCACGGTGGCCTTGACGGACGCTCCGTTGATGTTCGGGTCGCCGATGCGCATGTCGCTGTCGTTTCCGTAGAAGAGGACTTCGTCGAGGCTGACGGTGGTGCCGACGGGGGCGTCGAGTTTTTCGACGTCGATCTGATCGCCTGCGGAAACGCGGTATTGTTTACCGCCGGTCTTGATGATTGCGAAAGCCATAAGCCTGTCTGTGGGATGAAAATGGGGCCGCGCCGGAACGATTGCGGCGCGAAGGGCAACGTCCTTCACACAGCGCGGCGTGGCCCGCAAGTGGATTTTGCCGCGTGGGCATTCTTCGTGTTCCCGGGAAGATTACGGGGTGGCGAGCCCGGGCATTTCCGGCTTTCGGAATGGGCAGAGGTGATTTCTGCTGGGGGAGTTCCCTGAGAATATCCGACTGATGATGACTGTGCTCCGATTTCCTGCCATGGTGCTGCTGGCGGCTTTGCTGCTGGCTGGCTGGGTCGGCGGGGCTGAGAAGCCGGGGAAGGCGAAGGCCGCCGGGGCAGCCAAGCCGAAGGCGGGGAAGGCCACCGGCGCGGCACCGAAGCCGGCTGCGGGCAAGCCCGCAAAGGCTGAGAAGCCGGGGGTGCCGGCTGGAGCGGGTGGTCAGCCGAGGGTGGCCTGGCGGCCGGAGTATTACCGGAACCGGGCGTATGTGCCCATGGAGCAGGTGGCTGCGTATTATGGGCTGAAGGAACCGAAGGAGAGCGGGAAGCTGGTGATCCTGTCCGATGGGGAAGGGAAGCTGCGGATTGAGTTCACGCGGGGCGAGAAACTCGTGCGGATCATGGGCTGGGCGTTCTATTTGTCCTTCCCGGTGGTCGAGGTGGAAGGGATATTGATGGTATCGGTGTACGATGTCCGGAATGTGATCGATGCGATTCTTCATCCCGGGGAGCGACGGGATCCTGCGCAGCTGCAGACGGTGGTCATTGATCCGGCGTTTGGCGGACTGGAGTCGGGTATCCGGGTGGCTGGTCTTGCGGAGAAGGATGTGGCTCTCGACATTGGCAAGCGGCTGGCAGGCAAGCTTGAGGCTGCGGGTTTCAAGGTGGTCATGACGAGGAAGGATGACAGCACGGTGAGTCTGGCCGACCGGGAGAAGGTGGCGGCGGGGGTGGCAGGCGAAGCGGTTTTTGTGAGCATCCGGGGCAACAGCGGGGCTGCGGGGGTGCGCGGGATGGAGACGGGCACGCTGCCGCCTGCGGGGACTCCGGCCACGGCCGAGGAAGACAATGACAAGGTGGACCGGCGGTTTCATGCGGGGAACATCAATGACCGGGAGAGTCTGGCGCTTGCGGCCGTGCTGCAGAGCAGCGTGATCAGCACCCTGAAGATTCCGGATCTGGGGATCCGGCGGACGCGCTTTGCCGAGCTGCGGGACATCAATCTTCCGGCTGCGGTGGTGCGGGTGGGTTATCTTTCCCACAAGGAAGAAGGAGGGCGGCTGGCGACTGCGGAATACCGGGAGAGTCTGGCCGAGAACCTTCTCGCGGGGATCCGGCGGTACGCGCAGTTCCTTTCCTACAAGCTCGAGGAACGCCTGGAAGAAGAAAAGAACCGTCCCCTGCAGTTCGGCGAAATCCGGGCGGAAGTGACAGCGCTTGATGCCGGGCTCGCGGGAGAACGGATTCTCCTCCATGTACCCGTGCGGGCGGCTCCCGGCGTTTTCGTGGAACGCGAGAAGGTGGAAGTGCAGCTCTATCTCTTCGAGCGCGTCGACGGCGAGGAAATCGATCTGTCGGCGGCCAATCCACCCCGGGACGAATGGTTGTCCGTCCTGCCCGACTGGAAGGCGACGCGCGAGGAAGTGCTGGCGCTTACCTACCTGCGCCCGACCTTTGGTCAGGCCGAGCAGAAGGCGTACGGGAAGCGCACGTACTTTGGGTATGTGGCCCGGCTGGTCTATGACGGGCGGGTGGTTGACGAGGCGGCCTCGCCTTCCAACCTGAAGCGGTGTCTTTTCTATTTCACGGCGGTTTTTCCGCGCCGCTGAGCGTGCTCAGGGATTTCCCTAGGAAAATGCTTGCCGGATTCCGGCCCATTTCCTAAACTGAGGTCGTCTTCCGGGAAAAGCGGCATCGGCAGCACCGCTGTCTGTCATCCCGGAGGTCACAACATCATAACCATCCGCGGCAGAAACCGCACATCCCGAACTCATCCATGAAAAAACGACCAATGACCAGGGGCTTTACCCTGATCGAACTGCTGGTGGTGATTGCGATCATCGCCATGCTCGCCGCCGGGGCCTTCACGGGCTTCGGTGCTGTCATGCCCGGCGTCCGCGCCAAGCAGGCTGCCAAGCAGCTGACGACCATCAACACATGGCTCAACGCCTTTGCGCTCGAAGGAACCAACAATGGTCAGTTCCCGCAGGGCAGCACGGCCAATCAGGCCTTCCGCCAGCTCTTCATGGGCGGCTATGGTGCTGACGAAATGCAGTTCTACATCCCGAACGATGCCTATCACAATACCCGTCCGAACAAGCGTCCTGACAACGACAAGGGCCAGGCTCCGGACTACGTGCAGGCGCTGCAGCCGGGTGAAAACGCCTTCGCTTACGTGGGCGGACTGGACAACACGTCCGACGGTCGTCTTCCGCTGATTGCGAACGGCTTTGCCAATGGTTCGCCTGGCATCTGGTCGCGCAACAAGAATGACCGTGGTGGTGTCTTTGAAGGCAAGAAGGCTGTGGTGCTGCGGGTCAATGGATCTGCGCAGGCGCACGACCTCATGGGTGGCAATCTGTTTGTTTCCGAGCTGAACAATGGACAGCCGGTGAACATCTTCAGCGCCCAGTTCTTCGGGACCGACGAAAATCCGAACATCCTCAATCCGGAGTAAGCTTCGGATCGTTCTGGAATTGTTCTCAGCGGCACCCGGGTTTCTCTTTGTGGAGGGCCCGGGTGCTGTGTTTTCGGGGAGCTGGATCGACCGGGAAAGGCCATGGAATCAGGGGGCGTCAGGAATCTTTCGGGGAGCGATTACCGTTCGGGGCTTCGTTGTGCGGCGTTGCTCTGGAAGCGGAGGCGGGAGGCGGCTGGGGATGGGGTGAAGCGGCGGGAAGGGATGGCGGGAGTGGACGAGGCGAGGGTGATTGGCGGCTTTGCGCGCCGGCTCCATGCTGGAGGGTTGGAGATTGCGGCAGCCGATCGAGGAGAAGCGGCCGAGCTGACGGCGGCACTGCTGCCGCAGCGGATTCCGCTGCATGGCGCGGTTTTCCGTGGCGGGGGCGGAACTGCGCGGATTGATCTGCTGATTCCGGATGAAGGCGATGGTGGCTGGCGTCTTGCGAGGGTCCGCAACGGGGCTGCGGTACGCGAGGCGCATCTGGAGGACCTTGCCTTTCAGTGGCACGTGTGTGCGGCTGCGGGGCTTCCGGTGACTGGTTGTTCGGTGATTCATGTCAACAGTCAGTACCGCCGTGCCGGGGAAATCGACCCTGCGGGACTGCTGCGGGAACGTGATGTCACCGAAGCCGTGCGGGCGAAGCTGGCGGCGGTGGCTGGGCAACTCGGGGAAATGGCGGCGGTGGCGGCGGCGGAACGCTGTCCGGAGACACCGATCGGGCCCCAGTGTCTTTATGGGCCTGGCTGTGCCTACCGGGATGAGTGCTGGGCATTTCTGCCGGAGCATCCGGTCACCGATCTGTCGGGCGACCATGCTGGTCTGCGGTGGCAGCTGGTGGCGTCCGGAATTCTGCGCATGGCCGGCATTCCGGATGATGCTGCGCTGAGCGCGAGGCAGAAGATTCAGCGCGAGGCCGTGCGCGGCGGCCGTCCTCACCGCGACGAAGCTGCCTTGTCGGCGTTTCTCGGCAGGCTGCGCTGGCCGCTGGCCTTTCTCGATGTCGAGGCGCTGTCGTCGCCGGTGCCATGGTACGATGGGACATCGCCGTTCGAGGAAGTGCCCGTGCAGTTTTCGCTGCACATTCAGCAGGAACCCTGCGGGCCGCTGGAGCATCATGAATTCCTTGCGGAGGGACCCGATGACCCGCGGCCTGCGCTGTCGGCGGCTCTGCGGGCATGTCTGCCTGCGGAGGGATCGATTGTCGCTTATCATGCGCCGCTGGAACGCCGATGCCTGCAGGCGGCGGCAGACTCTTCCTGCTGGGAGAACCGGCTCGTGGATCTCATGGATCCCTTCCGGAGCTTTGCGTGGCATGGCGCGGGGCAGCACGGCGGGATCTCGCTCAAACAAGTGTTTCCGGCTGTCACCGGGCGCAGTCATGCGGGCCTGCTCATTCAGGATGGCCTTGCGGCGGCGCGGGCCTTTGCGGCGGCCGAATTCGGATCGCTGTCCGCAGAGGAACGCCGGGAACTGCGGGTAGCCCTGCGCGATTACTGCCGCACTGATACCCTTGCGATGGCCGGGGTTGTCGATGCGCTGGGGACGGCGGCGGCCTCCGGTTCCTGATGCCGGGGATCCGCAGAACCGTATGGGAAGAAGTGACGGAACGTCGGTGGCGGCATGTCATGATCGGGAAATTCCAAACATGCCCTGCCTTATGAACCGCCGACAGTTTCTGGGAACCTCCGCCGCTTCTCTTGCCATGCCCATGATGAGTCATGGAGCCGAGGGCGGGCCGTGTCATGAAATGAGAATCTACTATGCTCATGAAGGCAAGCTCGATGCCCTCAATGCGCGGTTCCGGGATCATACGCTTGGCTTGTTCCGCAAGCATGGGATGACCAATGGCGGGTACTTTCTGCCGAAGGAGAATGCCGATCGCCGGCTCGTTTATTTTCTGTCGTATCCTGACCGCAAGGCACGGGATGCTTCATGGAAGGCATTTCTGGCGGATCCCGACTGGCGGGCTGCGGCGGCTGCCTCCGAAAAGGATGGACCGCTCGTCGCCCGGGTTGACGCACTTTTTCTCAAGCCGACGGATTATTCTCCTGAACTGAAGCTTGAGCGGCGCGACCCTCCGCGGGTTTTTGAATGGCGCACGTACACGACGCCGCCGAAGCTGCTGGCGAATCTCAACGAGCGCTTCCGGCGTCATACCTGCGGATTGTTCGCGAAGCATGGCATGACCAATGTGATCTACTGGAATCCCGAGGCCGGACAACCTGCCGCCGACGTGACCCTCACCTATCTGCTGGCTCATGATTCCGAAGAAGCGGCAGCCGCTTCGTTCAAGGCCTTCCGGGCCGACCCGGAATGGACGGCGGCGAGAGAGGCTTCCGAGAAGGCAGCGGGAGGCAGCCTGACGGTGCCCGACGGCGTGAAGTCGGTCATGATGGTGCCGACGGATTATTCGCCGCTGGCCTGACGTTTTGTGCTTCCCGGGGACTGGCGGGAGCTGGTACCATGGAAACCGATGCGTCTGCTGTGTCTGCTGCTGCCATTGATTTTCGGAAGCTGCGGGCGTCCGGTGGTTCCTGCCGCTGCGGCGAAGACGAGCATTGATCCGGTTCCATGGAGTGGCTGGTCCGATGCCCTGCGGATCTCCAACGGGGTGGTGGAGGCCATCGTGGTGCCGTCGGTCGGGAGGATCATGGAATTCCGCAGGGTGGGGGAAACCGGGGGACCGTTCTGGCACGAGGCCGCGCTGCATGGTCAGCCGGTGTCGCCAGATCCGGCCGAGTGGCGGAATTTCGGCGGGGACAAAACGTGGCCGGCTCCGCAGGAAGCCTGGCCGCAGCATTGGCCGCGGGCGTGGCCACCGCCGGTTGTCTTCGACCAATCCGCGATGTCGGCAGTCATTGCCGGGGACGGCATGGTGCTGTCATCGGCGCTCGACGAGGCGACCGGGCTGCGTTGCCGGAGGGAGATTGCGCTGACCGCCGGTCAGGCGGAAATGGTGGTGCGGACCGAGTATCAGAAGGTGTCGGGTGAACCAGTGGCGGTGAGTCCGTGGGTCATTACGCAGCTGCACAATCCTCAGCTCATGGCGGCTCCGGTTCCGCAGGAATCCTCGCCGGGGAGCGGTTGGGTGGTGCTTTCCGGAAATCCCCGGGGAGTGGAACAGAAGGACGGCATGGTCACGTGGACGCGCCATCCGGCCGAGTCCGCCAAGATCGGCATGGATGGCAGCCGTCTCATCTGGGTGGGGGCGCGCGAGGTACTGGTCATCGATTCTGCCCGGCAGCCGGGCGCCGAGTATCCGGACAAGGGGACGAGCACGCAGTTCTACACGAATGCCGGGGCGCAGGATTATGTGGAACTGGAAACGCTCGGACCGCTTGTCACCCTGCGCACAGGGGAATCGTGCGCCGCCGTCAGCCGCTACCGCCTGCGGCCCCGGGAACCCGGGCGGACACCAACCGAGGAAGCGGCCGCCGACGCACTGCCCTGAACGGTCTGCACTCTTGCAGCGGATCCGGTTCTCGGCACAGCCTCTGAAACGCATTTTCTCACATGGAACAAGGTTCCTTCGAACTTCCTCCGAAATCCCAGCGGCTGCGGCGGCGCGATCCACGGCCACCGGCCATGTCGCCGGGGGCGCGCATTCATGTGGGCGAACAGAGGGTCAGCGAAGTCACCTTCCGGGTCATGGATTATTCGCCCGCCGGAGTCCGCGAACTGCAGGCCGGCACGGCCGGACAATGTGTCGATTTCGAAGGACGGGACAGTCCCACCTGGATCATGGTGACCGGGCTCCATGAGGTCGACAAGATCGGTGCCCTGCTCGAAGCGTACGGGATTCACCCGCTCGTGCAGGACGACATCCTGAACACGAATCAGCCTCCCAAAGTGGAGGATTTCGGATCGTACCTTTTCGTGACGGCGCGGCAGCTGACCCTTGCGCCGGAGGAGTGCGATGAGGATTTCGATGTGCAGCACTTTTCGGCGATTCTGACCGAGCGCGTCCTCATCACCTTCCATGAGGCTCCCAGTCCGGTCTTTGCGCCCGTTCTCACGAGGCTCAAGGAAGGCAAGGGACGGATCCGGAATCAGGGACCCGATTACCTGCTCTGGGCCCTCCTTGATGCGCTGCTCGATCATTATCTGCTGGCTCTCGATGCCATCGAGGAAGAAGTGGCGGAACTCGACGAGGAACTGACGCTGCCGGGGGCCGACGTCGACCTCGGCGAGATTCATGGAGTGCGGGCCCGCACGAATTTCCTATACCGGATCGTGCGGCCTATGCGGGAAGTGGCGACGGTCCTGCAGCACAGCGACAGCGACCTCCTCTCGGACAGTCTCACGCCATTTCTGCGCGATCTGTACGATCATTCATGGCACGCCATCGAAACGGCCGATCACCTGCGCGAGGCGGTCACTTCGATCCGGGAATTTCATCATGCTGTGCTCGGGCAGCGCATGAATGAAGTGATGAAGGTGCTGACGGCGATCAGCACGGTTTTCCTGCCGTTGACCTTTGTGGCTGGGGTGTACGGGATGAACTTCGAGAATCAGCCCGAATTCCGCTGGAAATGGGGCTATGCGTTCGTGTGGGGCGTGTTCGTGCTCATCACGCTGGCCCTGCTCTGGTATTTCCGGAGACGGCGCTGGCTGTGACGGGGCGAATCATTCCCCGGCGGCGCGGCGGAAGCCGGGCGGACGGCTGCCGGCTTCATGAGCCGTGGGCATGCGGGCACCGGTGCGCTGTCGCCATGCGTGGAGGGCGGTGCGGAGTTCCGTGGTCCGGCTGGGTTCGTCTGCGGCGAGGTTCCGTGTTTCGCCGGGGTCTTTTGCGAGGTGATAGAGTTCGGTGCGCTGGTCCTCGAGGAATTCGAGGAGCTTCCATGGTCCCTGCTGGACGGTGCTTACCGGGGTGGTGCGCCACGAGTTCTCGCCTGCTCCGAGGTACCCTGGAAAGTGCTGGAAAATGGGCGGACGGTCCGTGGTAGCGGGCTTGCGGAAGACAGGCACAAGGCTTGTGCCGTCGAGGGTCTGACCGGGTGGCTGGGCCGACGCGATTTCAAGGAGGGTGGGAAAGAGGTCGACATGGATGCCCGGGGCATCCGAGGTGGTTCCTGCGGGAATGGTGCCCGGCCAGCGCACGATGAAGGGCACGCGGGTACCGCCTTCGTAGAGGCTGCCCTTGCCGCTGCGGAGCGGGGCATTGTCCGTGATGTCGCCGGCTTTGCGCAGGCCTTCGCGGCGGTAGCCACCGACTCCGCCATTGTCGCTCGAGAAAATGACGACCGTGCGTTCCGTCAGCTGCAGGTCCGCGAGCGTCTGGACCACGCGGCCCACGCTTTCATCGATGCTGGCAATCATGGCCGCGTAAACGGGATCGTGATGCCCGCCGGCCGCCGCCTTGCGGCGGAAGCGCTTGATCAGTTCCGGTTTGGCCTCGTGCGGCGAATGCACACCGAAGTGCGGCAGGTAAAGGAAAAATGGCTTCTCCCGGTGGCGGTGGATGAAGTCGACGGCTTTGTCCGTCAGAAAATCGGCGAGGTACTGGCCTTCGGGAACCTGCGACGGTGGATTCGTGCGGAATCCGAAATGCCGTCCCATGGTCACGAGGGCTTCGTCGAAGCCGCGCTTGGCGGGATGATGCCCTCCGGATTCGCCGAGATGCCATTTGCCGAACATGCCGGTGGCATAGCCTGACTTCTGAAGCGCCTGAGCCACCGTGGTGCGGTCGAGCGGAAGTTCCGTGACATTGTCCACTGGCCGCAGGCTGCGCCGCCACCAAGGAAAGCGGTCGATGCTGCCGACTGTGTAGACTCCCGTGCGCGGACTGTACTGACCCGACAGCAGGGCTGCGCGGGTTGGCTGGCAGTTCTGGCAGGCATGGAACTGCGTGAGGCGCAGCCCGTCGGAGGCGAGGCGGTCGAGGTGCGGTGTTTCGTAGAATCGGCTTCCCTGGCAGCCGAGGTCCGTCCAGCCGAGGTCGTCTGCCAGCATGAAGACCACATTGGGCGGGGTGGCCATGGCGGATTGCCAGAGCAGCAGGACGGCGAAGAAAACGGAGAAACGCGGCATGCCTTCCCATACTCCGGACGCTGGCTTGCCGGGAAGGCCACATTCGCGGGATTTGCGGCCGCCCATTCCGTCAGGGGACGGCAACGCTTGACGCCCGGGGAGCGTTCTCTAAGGGTCACAGGCGCTTCCGCCGCTCAACCTTTCCCATTCATCCATGAACATCCACGAGTATCAGGCCAAGGAACTCTTCGTTAAATTCGGTGTCCCCACTCCGGGAGGGATCATGGCAGCGACACCCGAGGAAGCGAAGGCAGCCGCGGAGAAACTCACGGGCGGCCTCGTGGTCAAGGCGCAGATCCATGCCGGCGGCCGCGGCAAGGGAACCTTCCAGAATGGCTTCAAGGGCGGGGTCCACCTCGCGGAAACTCCCGGACGCGCCGCTGAACTGGCTTCCCAGATGCTCGGTCAGGTCCTCGTGACCCATCAGACCGGTCCCGAAGGCAAACTGGTCAGCAAAGTGCTCATCGCGCAGTCGGTCGACATCAAAAAGGAATACTACCTCGCCATCCTCCTCGACCGCGCCGAAAAGTGCCCGGTCATCGTGGCCAGCGCGGAAGGCGGCGTGAACATCGAAGAAGTCGCGGAATCGCGTCCCGAAGCCATCATCCGGACACACGTTCATCCGGCCCTCGGCCTGCAGTCGTTCCAGACCCGCAAGATTGCCCGTCAGATCGGCCTCGGCGGCGACAAACTGCGTGCCTTCGAAAAACTCCTCACAGCACTCTACCGTCTCTTCATCGAATGCGATTGTTCGATGGTCGAGGTCAATCCTCTGGTGGAGACGACTGACGGACAGATTCTGGCGCTCGATGCCAAGTTCAATTTCGACGACAATGCGCTGTATCGTCAGAAGGAAGTGGCGGCCATGCGCGATACGACGGAGGAAGATCCGCGCGAAGTCGACGCCAGCGCATTCAATCTGAACTACATCGGGCTCGATGGGGACATTGCCTGCATGGTCAATGGAGCGGGCCTCGCCATGGCGACCATGGACATCATCAAGCTGCACGGCGGAGAACCGGCCAACTTCCTCGATGTGGGCGGTGGAGCCAACGAGGAACAAGTCAAGCAGGCCTTCCGGATTCTGCTGTCCGACCCGAAGGTGAAGGCGATCCTCGTGAACATTTTCGGCGGCATCATGCGCTGCGATGTCATTGCCCAGGGCATCATCAATGCCGCCCGCGAAATGAAGCTGGAAGTTCCCCTCGTGGTGCGGCTCGAAGGCACCAACGTGGAACAGGGACGCGAATTGCTCGGAGCCAGCGGGCTCAAACTGACCGCCGCGACCGACCTCACGGACGCCGCCCAGAAGGTGGTGGCCGCCGCGCAGGCTGCCTGAGCTTCCTTCTGCGGATCCGGATCTTCAGGGAAACCGCCTCCGGTGGCTGTGGCTGCCGGGGGCGGTTTTGTTTTCCGTGCGGGGTCGGCTGCGCGGGCGCGGTGATAGTTGGGGCCTGCGCGAGGCGTTGCTTGCCATCCGTCCGCGATTTCATTACTCCGGCACATTCCGATGAACAAACACTGCATTCCCCCGCTGTTCCGACTGCTTCCGCTTTCGGTTCTCGTGGCATCCGCCGATGCCCGCCCGCTCTGGATCTGGGCTCCCCCGAAAGTGGAGCCGAATCAGTCCGTCTGGGTCCGCAAAACATTCCAGCTCGATGGCCCGCTCAAGGGGGCACGTGTCTCGGTTTCCGCCGACAACACATGGGAACTCTGGATCAATGGGGAATTCGCGGGCCGCGGCAATGAATGGTCGGCTCCCAAACGGGTGAATGCCGAGAAATTCCTCAAGCCCGGCAGCAACGTCATCGCCATCAAGGCCGGCAACGACAACAGCACCGCAGCCGGGCTCGTGGCCCGCGTCGAGCGGGGCAAACAGGTTCTGCTGGAATCGGATGCCTCGTGGAAAGTGACCGCGCAGGATCCGGGCGGTGGCTGGGAGAAGCCGGAAACGTCCGACGCCTCATGGGCGGCCGCCATGGAAGTGGCCAAGCTCGGTGATGCCCCGTGGGGCGATGTCTTCGCCGGCGGTGCCCGCGGTGGATCGGGCGGCAGCCTTCTGCCCGCCGAGGAAGTCAAGGTACTCCCTGGATTCAAGGCGGAATTGATCTACAGCGTGCCCAAGGGGGATCAGGGATCGTGGGTCAGCATGACCGTCGATGACAAGGGACGTCTCATTACGGGCGATCAGGGCGGCGGACTCTACCGGGTCACGCTCAAGGACGGCGCGGAACCGGAGGTCGAACCGCTCGGCACCAAGGCGGGCCACGCGCAGGGCCTCCTCCACATCAACGGTGCGCTCTATGTGGTCACCAACGGCCCCGGACCCGGATTGTACCGGCTCCGTGATACGGATGGCGACGACAAGTACGACGAAGAAACGCTCCTGCGCCCAATCGAAGGCGGTGGCGAACACGGACCGCACGCGGTCATTGCCGCACCCGACCGGAAATCGATCTACGTGATCGGTGGGAACCACACCAAGACACCGGATCCGGAAAAGAGCCGCGTCCCGCGCCTCTGGCAGGAAGACCATCTGGTGCCCCGCATGTGGGACGCCAACGGCCATGCTCAGGGCATTCTCGCACCCGGTGGCTGGATCTGCCGCACGGATTTCGATGGCAAGGAATGGGAACTCATCTCCATGGGCTACCGGAATCAGTACGACGTTGCCTTCAATGCGACCGGTGACCTCTTCACCTATGACGCCGACATGGAATGGGATGTCGGCACCCCATGGTACCGTCCGACGCGCATCTGCCAGGCCATGCCGGGCAGTGAATTCGGCTGGCGTTCCGGCTCCGGAAAGTGGCCGGTGTATTATCCGGACAGTTTGCCTCCGGTCACGGACATCGGCCCCGGCAGCCCCACGGGCGTGGAAGCCGGACTCGGTGCCAAATTCCCCGCCAAATACCAGCATGCCATCTATGCGGCGGACTGGACCTTCGGTACCATGTACGCGATTCACCTGACTCCCGACGGGGCTTCGTGGAAGGGCGTGAAGGAGGAATTCGTTTCGGGTAAACCACTGCCTCTCACCGACCTTGTCATCCATCCGAAGGACGGTGCCATGTACTTCCTCGTGGGTGGCCGCGGCACGCAGTCGGGCCTGTACCGCGTAACCTATACGGGCAGCGAATCCACAGCTCCCGCCCCCGCTCCGGAACTGACTCCGGAAATGAAACTGCGCCGGGAACTGGAATCCCTGCAGCTGGCAGGTCCGTCGGCGGCCGCGCTCGACAAGGCATGGGCGCAGCTCGGCCATGCCGACCGCTGGATCCGCTTCGCCGCACGCACGGCAGTGGAATTCCAGCCAGCGGCCACATGGGCTCAGCGGGCGCTCGATGAGAAGAATCCGGCGGCGGCCACCCAGGCCCTGCTTGCCCTCAGCCGCTCCGCCGCAAAGGAACACCAGGCGGCTATTCTCGCGGCCCTCGGACGGATTGACTCTGCAGCCCTCGCGGAACCGGCGAAGCTCGACCTCATCCGGACGTACGCGGTTTGTCTGGTGCGGGGCGGCATGCCCGACGAGGCGGCCCGCGCGGCGATCCGTGCGCGCTTCGAACCTCAGTTCCCGGCAGCCAGCGACGCCCTCAACAAGGAATTGTGCGACCTGCTCTGCGCCGTGGGCAGCCCGGGCGTGGTGCCACGCGCCATCCAGTTGCTGACGACCGCCCGCGATGATGCCAACCAGATCGCCGAGGAACAGCTCATTGCCCGCAACGATGGCTATGCGAAGGGCGTGCGCGACGCGATGGCATCGCGTCCGAACCGGCAGCAGATCGCCTACTCCTATGCCCTGCGCATCGCGAAGGAAGGCTGGACGCCGGAACTGCGCCGCCAGTACTTCCGCTGGTTCAATGGAGCCCGCAAATTCCAGGGCGGCAACAGCCTGCGCGGCTTCATCGAAATGATCCGCAAGGACGCGCTCGCCAATGTGCCCGCCGAAATGAAGGCGGAACTCGAAGGCCTCTCGGAGGAACTCAATGCCGTTCCCGCCGATCTGCCCCGCCCGCAGGGCCCGGGACGCGCGTGGACCATCGACGAAGTCATGGCCCTCACCGCCAATGGCCTCAAGGGCCGCAGCTACGATAACGGCGCGAAGATGTTCAAGGCTGTCCTCTGCGCCAACTGCCATCAGTTCGGCACCGAAGGCCGCGGCGGCATCGGACCCGATGTCACCGGGGCCGGCAACCGCTACACCATGCGCGACCTCCTCGAGAACATCATGGAACCAAGCAAGGTCATCTCGGATCAGTACGAATCCACCCTCATCGAGAAAAAGGATGGATCGTCCGTGGTCGGCCGCGTGCTCCAGGACGCCGATGGCAAGGTCAAGGTTGCCGAGAATCCGCTCGCTCCGGATTCCCTCACGGAAATTGCCGCAGCCGACATCAAGGCACGCAGCAAATTCCCCGTGAGCGCCATGCCGCCCGCCCTTCTCAATTCGCTCAACGAAAATGAGGTCCTCGACCTCATGGCCTACCTGCTGAGCGGCGGCAACAAGGACGACAAGGCCTTCCGGAACTAAGCGTCCCTCCGGAGGCTTCCTCCGCAGCAGAAAATACCGCGGGGCTGCCGTCTTCACCGATGGCAGCCCCGTTTGCTTTGATGCGGAGCACGGCCACCGCCGCTCCGGGATCTCAGTGCCCGCTGAAGGATGCATCAAGCGGCAGTCCACCGCTCAGCGAAGCCGCCTCGGGAATTGCAAAGCCGTACAGCAGGCCGTGGCCATCCGGATAGTTCTCGCCGGGCTTCCCGGCGTGCGCGGCCAACCCGAAGAGCCGCGAACCGACAAGGACCGGAGTGCGCATGGGGGTCGCTCCATTGGTGCCGCCATCGAACACATGAAGAACCTGCATGGTCTTCGATTTCAGATCGATGGCGTACAGGGTGCCGGGGCGGTTGCCGCCGCGCTGATTGTTCCCGTGGGTGGATCCGTACAGAAAGCGGCCGTCGGATGAGAACACCACACTGCCATTTGGCTTGGATCCCCCGCGCTGACCGCAGCCGCTGAAGCTGATGACGGTTTCGAAGCGGCTGCCGTCCGCCTGAATGCGGAAGACCGAGCCATGTTCCTCCGGATTGCTGAACGTTCCGTGGGTTGTCCCGTAGAGCCAGCCGTCAGGCGAAGCCGCAAGGCAATCGTAGGGATGCCCGTCGCCAGCTGCAAAGCGATGGAGCACCTTGAACTCCGAGCCATCCGGCCGGAGCCGGAAAATGGCTCCGTGCGCGTCGGGTTCCTTGCGTTCGTAATCCGAAGTCATCCCGTAGACCCAGCCATCGTGAAAGAGCAGGCTGCCGCTCGGGTGGAATCCGGCTTCGCCCCCGAGTTCCGCCAGCATTTCCGTTTTTCCGGAATCGAGATCGTGACGGTAGACGCATCCGGCGAAGCCATTGCGGACCCCGCCATGAAACGCGGTGCCGATGAGCTGACGGCCGACCAGGATAGGACCGTTCTTGGGCGATCCTCCGGCGGGATCGCCGTTCTTGAAATGGTGGAGCACCCTGAAGCCGGAACCATCGTGCCCAATCGCATAGAGCGTTCCATTGCCATGCATTCCTCCGCCCGTAGTGATGCCAAAGATGCGGTCGCCTCCGTCGCAGAGCCTTCCGAAGGGCCCGGTGCCGTCGGCTTGCCGGAATTGATGGAGCACGGTGAGTGACCCACCGGGCGTGACCCGGAAGAGTGATCCTCCGCCGTGTTCCCCCATCTCGGATCCCGCCCCGTAGAGGTTTCCACCCGATGCGAGGACGTCTCCAAAGGGACGCGAGCCGTCTGCGCCATTCAGAGCCACGACGGCACTGAATCCCGCGGACGCCACCGGTTCCGATGCATTCCCAGCCCGTTCCCTGCGCGGCCGTGCCGCCTCACGCGGTGGTCCCGCTCCCTGCAGAGGTGCCTCGGGATTCCCGCAGGAATTGAACAGCATCACAGAAACAAGCAGCGAAGAAGTCCGGAAGTTCATGGCCCATGGTGCGAAAAGGCGGAGGATCAGTAAGACAAAGATTCACGGGCCCGCCGCCCGCAGCGTCGGGGCACCGGCCAGATAGCCGGATTTCGTCAGGAAGCGGTCGGTCTCCACGAGGGCGCGGACGACTTCCGCAGGCTTGCCATAGCCCGGCAGCAGGAAGGCATGCCCGGTGCCCTCGAGCGAGACCAGTTGGCAGGGGCGGCCCGCTGCCAGCATGGCTTTCTGAAAGGAAGCCGACTGGGCGTGGGGAACGACTTGGTCTGCGGTGCCGTGCAGGAGGAGTGTGGGCGGTGTCGACTTCCCGACGGCTCGCAGCGGGGAAAGGGCCTGCAGCCGTGCGGTTGCGGTGCCGGCTGCCTTGGCCGGAGTGCCAGGCACATCCTTGAGCCATGAAATCGCGGTCAGATCGAGGGCGGCATTGCAGAGCACCATGGCATCGGGCACCGAAGACGGTCCAGTGGCGTCGCCGGACGGCAGCGTGCCAAGGGCGGCCGCCAGATGCCCACCCGAGGAATCGCCCAGCACTGCAATCTTCGCGGGATCAATGCCGAGTTCCCGCGCATGACTGCGCAGGTGGCGGATGGCGGTCCGGCAATCATCGAGGCTGTCGTGCACCGTCACTGGTCCGCCGTCGGTAGCAAGGCGGTAGGCTACGCTGATGGCGATGGCTCCGCGCGAGGCAAAGTAGCGGCAATGCGGAAACATGAGGTCGGGCGCCCCGGATTTCCATCCCCCGCCATGAATCCAGACGGTCACGGCGCGCTCATCCGATGGCTTGTGATCCTTCGGCAGAAACACATGCAGGGTCACTTTCCGGTTTCCCTTTCCCTCTGCCGTCCAGAGGACAGGAGCGGGCCCACCGGCGGTGAAATCCGTCAGTTCCGCAGCGTGCAGCATGCCCACGGAGGCAAGCAGCGCGGCAAGCATGGTGCGGCGGAGAAGCATGAGATCCGGGGAGGTACTGGATGTTCAGATGCCCGTGATGGAGCCGTCGGGAGTGACGTCGATGCGTTCGGCCGCGGGCACCTTCGGAAGAGCGGGCATGCGCATGAGGGTTCCGGTGAGGGCCACGAGGAAGCCCGGTCCGGCTGCGAGTTCGAAGTCGCGCACATTGATGGTGAAACCCGTGGGGCGTCCGAGCCGCTGTGGGTCATCGGAAAGCGAATTCTGCGTCTTCGCCATGCAGACGGGAAGGTGACCGTAGCCGCTCCGGCTGAACTGATCGAGGCGGGCTTCGGCGGTTTCGGTGAAGGCGACGCCATCGGCTCCGTAGATGCGCCTTGCGATGGTGTTCACAGCGTGGCGGATGCTGTCGCCGGTCTGGTAGAGTGGCTGGTGCGGAGGAGTTTCCCTTGCAGCCACCGCGGCCACGAGGTCGGCCAGTTCCGTGCAGCCGTCGCCTCCCGCTGCAAAGGCATTGGCCACCGCCACCGGAATGCTGCGGGCTGCGCACCATGAACGCACCGCTTCGAGTTCATCGTCGTGATCCGTATGGAAGCGGTTGATGGCAACGACGAGGGGCTTGCCGAACTGGGCGGCGCTGTCGAGGTGGGCGGCAAGGTTATCGAGTCCGCGCCCGACGGCAGCGACGTCCGGTTGCGTGAGCGCATCCAGCGTCGTGCCTCCATGCATCTTGAGGGCGCGCACGGTGGCCACAATGACCACGGCAGCGGGATCGAGCCCGGCCTTGCGGCATTTGATATGGAAGAATTTCTCGCCACCGAGATCGAAGGCGAAACCCGCTTCGGTGACGGCGTAGTCGGCATGCGCGAGGGCCATGCGGGTGGCGAGCACGGAATTGCACCCGTGTGCAATGTTTGCAAATGGCCCGCCATGGAGGAACGCGGGCACGCCTTCAACGCTCTGCACGAGGTTCGGTTCGAGGGCATCGCGCAGCAGAGCGAGCGCTGCCCCGGTGACCCGCAGCGACTTCGCTGTGACTGCCTCGCCGTCCTCCGTGAAACCAAGCACAATGCGGTCGATCATGGCACGGAGATCATCGCGAGACTCCGAAAGGCAGAGGGCCGCCATGATTTCCGAGGCCGCTGTGATATCGAAACCGGTGCTGCGTTCCGCAGGTCCTCCGCGGTCGGTCGTGATGCGGCGCAGCGAGCGGTCGTTCATGTCGAGCACACGCTTCCAGAGCAGACGGTCCGGGGTCAGCGGAAGATTGCCATGCTGCATGGCATTGTCTGCCGACGCCGAGAGAAGATTGTGGGCCGACGTGATCGCATGGAAGTCGCCGGTGAAATGGAGATTGATCGACTGGGCGGGCTCGACCGTGCATCGTCCGCCCCCGGTGGCTCCGCCTTTCCGTCCAAACACCGGACCCATGCTCGGCTGCCGCAGAGCCAGCGCGACAGATCGTCCGGTTTTCCGCAGTCCCTGGGCAAGGCCGATGGAAATAGTCGTTTTGCCTTCCCCGGCCGGTGTGGGTGTGATCGCCGACACCAGAATGAGACGGCCATGCCGCGGAGGCGAAGCGAGGGCGGAAAGGGGGACCTTGGCTTTGTCGGATCCGTAGCAGTTCAGAATGGCGGGATCGATCCCAAGGGCCGCGGCGGTGCGCTGGATGCTCATGATGAACATGCTGGCAAGACCATGGGCCGATGGCAAGCAGAAGTGCCCGCTGCCTGTCAGGACGGCTTGGCGAGCGCTTCGAGGGTGCGGAGCACGACTGATTGATCCGGCTTGAGATCAACCATGACCCGGAAGAGGGCGCGGCAGGCTTCCTCGTAGCTGGGCTGGAGTCCTCGGCGTGCTGCCAGCAGCCGCACGTAGCGGATGGCGCGGTCGATCAGTTTGTTGTTCGCAGGCCGGACCCAGGTCATGACATTGTCTTCGTAGCGTCCCAGCCGACCCATGAGGAGAGTGCTGTGCGCATTGAGCATCAGTTTCAGCAGCAGGTGGGCTTCCACCATGGCAAGTGGACCGTCCGCGGCCTGCCAGCGGAGAGTATGGTGCAGAGGACCGTAGTGCAGCATGATGCGCCCGGGCCCGCCTTCGATGCGGAAGACATGATGCAGTGCCCCGCGCGTGCGGCGGCGGCGCAGCTCCGGCAGCCGGGCGGAAAAATCATAACCATGAATGACCTTCAGTCCGGTGGTGGCGGCCACCTCCGGCCAGTCGACCGCGCGGGGCCGGCGATGCAGCAGTTTCAGCCATGCCGAGGGCGCATCCTGAGCCGAGGGCATGAAAAGATGGCACCATGATGCCCGCGCTTTCGGGTCGTTCTGATTCTCGAATGGATTCAGGCTGAAGGTCGGGCTGCGTTCCGTGGTGTCGGTGAGTACCGTGATGCCGAACGGACCGGGTTCGTAGAGCGTGTATTCTCCCAGGGTGCAGAGCGCGGCTTCGCGTTCGGTAAAGGCTGCGAGGAATGACCAGTCGATGGACTCCACAAGCGCCCGGAATCGTTCCGGCAGGGCTGCGGCGGACGCAGGGTCGAGCCGGCCTGCAAAGGCAAAGGCGAGGGCTGCGGTGAGCACGGTGGTGGCCTGCATGCGCGTACTGCCGCTCAGTGCCATTGGACCGACCGCGAGGTTCACTTTGCGGATGGCCGGATTGGCAAGGACGCGGCGCGATCGTTCTGCCGAAGCCGCAAGGACGTCGTCGGGATTGCAGTACAGAAAGAACGGAGCCCGGGACGAGACCTCGGCCGCGCGCTCGGTGGCCCCAATCACCCACGGGGTTTCCCCTCCTTCGGTCGAGGCCAGCAGCAGGTCGCCATCGCGGAACCCAAGGTCGTCGAGCTGCCGCGCCCCGTATTCCGGATGGTCCTCGAATTTCTCCACCGCCCGGATCAGCGCGAGATCTCCCCCCGCCATGAAGGCGAGCACGCGATCCGCCAGTTCCTTCGGCAGCAGACCTTCGCGGCAGAATAATTCGATGGAAAGCGACAGCCGACCGGTGGCCCCGCAGCCGCACAGGAAAACCCGGTGGCCGCTTCCGAGGCACCCGGCAATCGCTTCCGCAATCTCCGGAAGCTGCCGCGCCGCTTCCGTGAATTTCCCCAGTGCCAGCAGGTCGGCCTCGCGCAGCACCCGGATGCCTTCCGCAAGGTCTTCGCGCGCCAGTTGGGCCAGCTGACCGGTCAGAGGATGAGGCGATTCGGTATCGAGCGATCCCAGCTGAAAGTCTCCGGCGATGGTGAGGAATTCGTCGGCATTCATGGGGGAAGGGGAGGGGAGGGAAGAATCAGGTATGACCGGGCGCGGAAATGCGTCCTTCTTCAATTTCGTCCCGGCGGCTCCGGAGGATGCGGTCGGCTGTCTCCGAAATCATTTCCTCGAGGATGAGGCGGAGGTGACTGCCCGCGCGGAAGTCGCTCGGAGCAATGTGCTTCACCCGGTTGGCATGCGCGGCCAGCTGGTAGCATTTCCGGAAACTGTTGCGGCTTCGGTCTTCCGTATTGTAGACCGCAATGGCTCCCCCGCCGTACTGCTTCATGATCGTGAAGCAGGGCACATCGGTGGGCCCGTCGCCGAGGTAGATCATGTTGGAGAACGGCACCGGCCTGAGGTCCGCGGGCATGTGGTCATTGACATCCTGGCTCAGGTCGAGGAGGCCCTTGTTGATGCGGAAAAGATACTGCGTCTTCTGCGTGTGGGAAATCACCCGTTTCGGGAAAGTGATGCGGCCTTCGCTGTCGGTGGCGAATTCGCATCCGAAGACGGCTTTGACGTGCGGCCGGAGACGTGAACCATCGATGAGGGCTTTCATGCCGCTGCTCACGATGTAATGTTCCAGCTGGATGCCGATGCCGCGGTGGGCCGGGGAAAGCACTTCTTCGAGTTCCCCGAACATTTCAGGCAGACCCTTGTAGAATCCCAGATTGGCTCCCAGCTTCTCCAGTTCCGCATTGGTCGGAGGATCCATCTGCAGAGAATCCAGCAGGGTCTTCAGATAGGCCAGTTCAGATTCCCAGCCATCCTGCCGCACGAGGGCCTGACATTTCTTCCAGAAGGCCGAGGGATCGATTCCGTACGCCGGAAAGAGCACCTCGTCCTGCATGTAGGTCGGCGAAAGCGTCTGATCGTAATCGTAGACGATCGCAATGGTGGTCTGGGGTACGGACATGATGAAGTGGGATCAGAGACCGCGGGCGTAGGAATCACAGCGGCTGAACCAGCCGGCCCGCCATTGGCCTTCGGGTTTGGGAGCGAGTTCGATGCGGCGGCCGAGGGTCCGTCGCGCGGCCACGGAGAAGGCGGCGGGTGCATCGTCCGGGCGCGGTACGCCATCGATGGCCTGAAGGACCTGCAGCAATCCCCAGCCCTGACCCTTGTAGCGCTCCGCAGGATTGGTGCCCTCACCCTTGAAATTGACATAGTCCATCAGGCAGTAAAGGCCGCCGCCCGTCTGGCTGAGCGAAAGGAAGCGGGCTTCGATGGCCGCCCGTTCCTGCCGCGGAGCCGCAGCAAGGATTTTGGGAAGCGAACGCACACTGCGCTCGGCTGCGAATTCCGCCTGCAGGGGCACGGTGCCCGCCAGCAGCCCGCGCAGTTCCTTCATCTCCGGAGAATTCCTCGCGGAAAGAAACGAGGCACGGTCGGGCCACGGACAGAATGGGGCCCGCCGCAGCCATTCCGGAACAGGCGCTCCACGGTTCGCCAGATGCGCCACCAGCGCCGGAAAACTTTCCTCGTACGGCCCCCGCGGTCCCCGCGGATACCAGATGAAATGCCCGATGCCCAGCGAGGCAAAGGCTTCTCCCGTGTTCCAACTGGTCAGTCCCTCGATCGTCCCGGCGCATTCGTTCTTCCAGAGTCTCTGCCCAATCTTTGCCGCCGTGGCCGGGGGAATCCGGAAGGGAGCCTCGCGGCCCCATGAAATGGCAGTTCCCAGCAGCAGACTGATCAGGATCCGGCGGCGCATGAAAGGAGTGAGGGAAAGGTGGGAGAGTTGCGCGGAAGCCCTGCAGAAATGTCAGGGCTTCCGCCGCAGGGGAATCCTTCGGTTACTGCACGAGCCGGACTTTGGCTCCGGGCATTTCACCGCGTGCCATGGCCGCATGCTGTTCGTCACTGCAGGCGGAATTCGTGGGTGCATCAGCCGAGCGGTCGACCGGAGTCACAAGCCCGTGCGACAGCAGATACGATTCCACTTCCTCGCCACTGACGTCGGCCAGCATGGTGTCGTTGACGGTCACGCAGGGACTGAGCGGCTGACCGCTCTTCTGTTCCATTTCCCAGCGGAAGGCCGGGTTCTTGATGATGTCCTTCTCCTCGAAAGGGAGGTCGTACTTGCGCATGATGGCGCGGACTCCTTCGCTCCATCCGCAGAAGGTTTTGAGGTAGGCAGTGATGGCAGGTTTTTCCGTGTTCATGAGTTTTGGGGGAATTGTGGACTGGAATGGTACGGGCAGCGGGCGCAATTGCAAGACGACCGGGAAAATCCCTTTGCCGCCCCGCGGATCCTCCCGGATGAATCCTGCGTGTCCGACCGCCCGTTCCACGCTCCCAGATTACGCACGATCCTCCTCGGGGGAAGCGGACTTCTCGGAGCCGCCCTGCGCGAGGCATGGTCCGCCCAGCCGGACATCGAACTCCTCCCGCTCTCCCGCGCGGAACTGAACCTCACGCAGCCAGACCGCCTCGCGGAAACCCTCGAGGCCATCCCATTCGACCTCCTCCTCAATGCGGCCGCCTACACAAGGGTCGACGACGCCGAAACACCCGGCGGCGGGGAACTCGCCATGACAGTCAATGGCACCGCAGCCGGCGTACTGGCATCCTGCGCGGCCCGCCACGGCGCTCGCATGATCCATTTCAGCACGGATTACATCTTCGATGGCAGCAGCCCGGCACCGTACCGCGAAGACGATCTGCCCAGCCCGGTGAGCGCCTACGGCCGTTCCAAACTGGCCGGCGAAGAACTCGTCCTCGCCGCTTCCCCGCGCCACCTCGTGATCCGGCTCTCGTGGCTCTGCGGTCCAGCCCGTCCAGCCTTTCCGGAATGGCTGCTCAGCCAGGCCATGACACGCCCGGAAGTCAGGGTCGTCGCCGACAAATGGGCCTGCCCCACATGGGCTCCGGACCTCGCGGAACGACTCGTCGACCTTGTCAGGATGCCCGCCGAAACCGCCGGAATCCTGCACTTCTGCCACGGTCCTCCCTGCTCATGGCTCGATTGGGGTCAGCAGATCCTCGATACCGCCGCCGCCGCCGGACGTCCGCTCCAGACCACCAGACTGACCCCGGTTTCCATCGCCGATCTCCCCGGCATGGCCGCCCGGCGGCCCGCCCGCTCAGCCCTCGCCACCAATCGCTACGAAGCGATCACCGGCGCGGCACCCCCGCCATGGACCACATGGCTCCCCGCCATGGCCGGCCTTCCCGCTCCGTCGGGAAACACAGACACCCCGGCGGTCGGCTGAATCACCCCCAGGAGAGCCTGCTGAAAAACCATGCCCGGCAGCGGATCCGGAATTTTGGGGCTGGCGGCCGGCCGGCCGATTGACGTACATCGAGGGAATGCGAACCATTTCTCCCCGAATGGCCGCGCTGGCAGCGTCTGTTTGCGCGATCCTTGCCAGTGTCGGTACATGCCGCGCGCAAAGCGTGATCATTTCCGAATTCCTTGCGGACAATGAAGACGGTCCGCGCGATGAAGACGGTGACCGGAATGACTGGATCGAAATCCGCAATCTGACCGCGGCCCCGGTGAATATGGCGGGCTGGCACCTGACCGATTCAGCAACGCGTCCGGCGAAGTGGCCATTTCCGGCCGTGACCCTTCCGGCCAACGGCGTCCTCCTTGTATGGGCCAGCGAAAAGGACCGCCGCAATCCCGCCGCCCCACTGCACACCAACTTCCGGCTGAATACGTCGGGCGAATACCTCGGCCTGACGCGCCGCACGCCGGATGGCATCACGGTCGAACACGACTACGCCCCAGCCTACCCTCCGCAGTTCGAGGACATCAGCTATGGCATGGGTCAGGTCACGACGACCGCCACCCTGACCGGTGCGAACTTGCCCGTGCGCTACCTGGTGCCCGCCAGTGCCGGTCTCGAGGTCAATCAGGGCCTCAATGCCGCGAACTGGCTGGGCATTTCGTTCAATGATGCCTCATGGGTGACGGGCACGCTGCCGCTGCGCTACGGTCGCGACGCCAATGATCCCTACGACGCTTTCCCCGGCACGGATATAGAGGCGCGGCTGTACAACATCCGCACGAGTGTCTACGCCCGGGCATCCTTCACTGTGGCGGACCCGGCGACCGTTTCCACCCTGCGGCTGCGCATGCGCAGCGATGACGGATTCGCTGCCTACCTGAATGGCAATCCGGCCACAGTAGCGGACTTCAATATGCCGGAAAATGAAACGGGCACCACGCAGCTGTGGAATTCACCATCGGCAGCAGAACATCCGGATTCGGTCTCGACCACATGGCAGGAATTCGTGCTCGATCCCCGCCAGCTCGTCCCGGGAAACAATGTGCTCTGCCTCCACGGCTTCAACCGCGCGACCACGAACAACGATTTCCTGCTTTGGCCGGAACTGCTGGCGGAAACGGCCACGCCGGCCCTCACCGGACAGCGTGCCTACTTCCCGATTCCCACGCCGGGTACAATCAATCCCGGCGGAACAGCGGACCCCGGCCCGCGGATCGGAGACGTCACACGCAATCCGGTTCCTCCAGTGCTGCCCCCGGGGTCCGCGGCCATCGCCGACAGCCAGGCACAGTTCGCAGGCACGCAGGGCCAGAACGGCTGGTCGGCGGGCTACGCAGCCTTCGCCTCCGGAGTCCCGGCCAGCAGCAGCTACACCACCGGAAGCTTCGTCCCCTTCGCCGGTGGCGCGGCCTCAGGAGCATGGAACGCCACCACCAATCACTGGACCGGTACCGCATGGGACCTCAACACGGCGGCCGCCGCCCCATGGACTACGGTCGCTCCGCTCATCGTCCACCCGAACGATTCTACGCCCGGCCCACTCCAGGCTGCCGTGCGCCGCTGGGTCAGCACGCACGAAGGACCGGCCATCATCACCGGCTACTTCCAGCGCATCACCGCAGGAACCGACGGCACCACCGGCCACGTTTTCCTCAATGGGACGTCTCTCTTCAGCGCGCTCACTACCGGCGAGGTCCGCGCCTTCAGCCTTCCCGTCACCCTGCGTCCGGGCGACATCATTGATGCCGTCGTGGACGTGGGACCCGCCGACGCCGACGGCAGCGACGGCACCAATTGCCAGCTCCGCATCCTGCCCGCGCCAGCCGCTCCAACCTTCTTCACCATCACCGCCAATGTCGCCCGCACCGTCCGCCCGATCGCTTCGGTAACCTGCCGGTTCCGCATCATGCAGCAGCCGGAAACGTCCCTCGCGATGCGCGACGATGGTCTCGCAGGCGACGCCGTGGCCGGTGATGGCACGTGGTCCTGCCGCGCCGACATCACCTACGCAACTCCCGGCGAAATGCTGCGCTGGCGCATCGTGGCGACCGATGACGGAGGCGCGAGCGTGACCGACCCGCCATTCCCGGACCCGCTGAACTCGCCGCAGTACCACGGAACCATCGTGGACGATCCATCGACGGCTTCCTCGCGGCTCCAGGTGTTCCATTGGTTTCCCGTCAGTGCCGCCAATGCCGGCACCATCGCAGGCGACCGTGGCTCGGTCTGGCACCTCGGGGAATTCTACGACAATGTCCGCGCCAAGCTCCGCGGACAAAGCACATCCGGCTTCGCCAAGAAGAGCCACGCCTTCGATTTCGCCAGAGATCAGCGCTTCCGCTACCACCCGGATCGACCCCGCGTGCGCGACATTCACCTCCTCTCCAACTGGGCCGATAAATCAAAGTGCCGCAATACGATGGCATGGGAAACCTACCGTCTCGGCGGCATGCCGGCACTCGAATGCTTCCCCATCCGGGTCCACCAGAATGGCCAGTTCTACGGCCTCTACGATATGGTCGAAGACGCCGACGACCTCTACCTCGCGCGCGCCGGACTCGACCCCAACGGTGCACTCTACAAGATGTACAATCAGTTCAATGCCACGCCGGCTCATGCCAGTTCGGGCGTCGAGAAGAAAAGCCGCCAGTGGGACACGAATCACGACCTGCTGGCCTTCCTCAATGGACTGAATCCCGGAACCAATGCCGTCACTTCCCTCCCGGCCCGGCGTCAGTTCGCCTACGATAACCTCGACCTCTTTGCGCTGGCCAACAATCTCGCCATCACCGCCCTCACCACCAACAACGATCAGGGGCACAAGAACTACTTCCTCTACCGCGACAGCGACGGCACGCGCGAATGGAAACTCCTGCCATGGGACTGCGACCTCACCTTCGGTCGCACATGGACGGGCAACAATTTCGCAGCGACTCCCCCGCAGATCGGGGCGGCCTACTTCGATGATCACATGGATTCCCAGCGCGGCCTTCAGCTCGGTCCCTTCAACTGGATTAAGCAGGTCGCCTACAATTGCCCTGAGTTCAATCGCATGTACCTGCGGCGGCTGCGTACCCTCATGGATCAATGGCTGGTCGGCCCCGACAGTACCACGGGGCATTTCGAAACACGCTTTTCCCAGCTCATGGATACCATCGATCCACCCGGACAGTCGACCACCAGCGATGTCTGGCTCGATGGCCAGCGCTGGGGTGTCTGGTGGCCCGCTCTGCCATGGCGCAATGACAATGCGAACACGGCCGCCACGGTGGCCGCGACCGCTGCCAACTTCAGCACGGTCTGGAACCGTCACGGCCCCCGCGCTTCCATGGCCCGCATCATCGCCCCGGACGGCAACCCGGTGACCACCACGCTCGCCACGACCACCAATGGGCTCGCCAGCAACTTCTACCTGAGCACCGCAGCCTACCCCGGCGGCACCATCACCAACACGACCACAGGAGCCTCTCTGAACTACGCCGCTGGTACCTATCCTCCGTTCGGCGGCACCGCCACCGTCCAGCCCTACCTCAAGGGCCGCCGCCAGCGGCTCTACGATACGTCTGCCACCCGGCCATTCAGTGACCGCGATTCCAACTCGGCCACCACCAACGACCGCGACTTCATTCCGGGTGCCCAGGCTGCCCTCCCGCCCGTGAGCATTGCCACGCAGCCGGACCTCCTCGATGCCAATCCCGCCGGCGGCCAGGAACAGGAATTCTTCGTGATCCGCAACAACGGCACGGAGGCCGTCGACCTCTCAGGATGGTCCATCACAGGTGCCGTGGAATTCACGTTCCCGGGCGGCTGCGTGATCCCGGCCCCGGACGCCGCTTCCTCCCTCCCGAATCCGGAATTGCTCGGCCTCCTGCACATCGCCAAATCCCCATGGGACTTCCGTCAGCGCACCACAGGCCCACGTGGCCGACAGAACCGCCTCGTGACCGGTCCCTACAGCGGTCAGCTCTCGGCCCGCGGCGAAACCATCGAACTGCGCAATGCAGCCGGCCTGCTCGTCGACAGCTTCATCATTCCAGCAGAACCAACCCCCGCACAGTCGTCGCTCCGCATCACGGAATTGCTCTACCGCCCCGCGGAACCTCTGCCCGCAGAACTCGCCACGGATGCCTCTCTGCAGCGCTCGAGCTTCGAATTCATCGAACTGCAGAACGTCGGCTCCACCCCGCTCCCGCTCAAGGATGCACGCTTCACCGAAGGCATCAGCTTCACGTTCCCGGACATCACCCTGCCCCCAGACGGCCGCATAATTCTTGCCGCGAATCCCACCGCCTTCGCCCTGCGCCACCCAGCCCCCGCCGCCCCAGTCGCCGGTCCATGGCTCGGTAGCCTCGACGACCGCGGCGAACGACTCCAGTTGCTCGACGCCACGGGCGAAAGTGTCCTCGATTTCTCCTACGACGGATCGTGGTTCTGGCCCGCAGACGAAAGTGGCCACAGCCTCGTCATCCTCAACCCCGCCAATACCCCATGGAATGAATGGGGCAATCCCAGCCGGTGGGGCCTCAGTGCGCAGCCCGGCGGCAACCCGGGAACCACGGAGCCATTCCCCGGCACCATCTACGCCGCATGGCAACGCCTGCACTTCACGGCAGCGGAACAGATCGACCCTGCCATCGCGGGCCCCCTCGCCGACCCGGACACCAATGGCCTCAGCAACCTCTTCCACTACGCCTCCGGCCTCCCACCCCATTCCCCCGCTGACCGACGCGACGCCACCGCCGCCACGGAAACCTCCACCGACGGCTCACACCTCACCCTCACCTTCCGCCGCCTCATCACCGCCCCAGACCTCGCATGGCTCCCGGAAGCCGGCGACGACCTCACCGGCTGGATCCCCATGGAACCAACCGGTACCCCCATCACCCACAGCGACGGCACCCAGACGGTCACCTTCCGCGACCCCATCCCCGCAAAATCCCGCCGCTTCGCCCGCCTCCGCATCACCCTCCTCCCGCCCCCACCGTAGGATAACCCGGACAGATGCTCCGCTCCCCACCGGCCCACAGTCCGGGACGATATCAGATTTCCGGTCGGGTTTGATCGCTGATCGCCGCGTCACACCGCAAACAGCCAAGCCAAGGCTCGGTCTCGGAGAAACAGACAGGGTACGTTTCCAGTCTCCTGAAGTGCCCCCCAGAAGTTGCCCCACTTCTTATGGGAGTTCTGGCTTTGTGTTAGGTTCTTCGGGTTTGGGTGGAACCGATATCCCTGTTTCATGATCGGAAATCGTGACGCGCTTGGCGAGTCACGTCGCAGAAGGGTTGTTCTCAGGCTCCGAAAGCCAAGAATGAGACGTCAGATGGCCAGACATCTTCGCCGGGGATCGCCGCCGACAGATGGACAGACCTTTTGGCGTCTGACCCTTGGTATCTCATTCCTGAGAATGAGGGTGTCGGGGACCGACTGGGCCCATCCTGCGGAGATCCGACCGGCGCGACGGAACGTGAGAGGTCAGATGGCCAGACCTCTTCTCGGGGGGGCGCCGCCGACAGATGGACAGACCTTTTCGCTGAGCCGCGCCGCCGACAAATGGACAGACCTTTTCGCTGAGCCGCGACAGATGGACAGACCCTTTCCGGAGTGCCGTCACCGGATTCGCACCGACAAATGGCCAGACCTCTTCGCGGGGGATCGCCGCCGACAGTTGGACAGACCTCTTGGCGTCTGACCCTTTTGCGTCTCATTCCTGAGAATGCGGAGCCGCGACAGTTGGACAGACCTCTTCGCTGGGCCGTGGGTGGATGGATTTGAATCGGGAGCGACACTGGGAAGCTGATTGGTCTCACTTTCCCGGCTGACCGCCAGCCATGATGTCGGTGCAGTTTCGACAGAGGCGCCGACAAATGGACAGACATCTTAGCCGCTCTTCGCCGGGGATCGCCGCCGACAGACGGTCAGACCTTTCCTTGGGACGACAACTGGCCAGACCTTTTCTTGGGGGCCCGTCCGGGGCACCGGCAATTGGCCAGACCTTTTCGCTGAGCCGCGACAGATGGACAGACCCTTTCCGTGAGCCGCGACAGATGGCCAGACTTTTTCGCTGAGCCGCGCCGCCGACAGTTGGACAGACCTCTTGGCGTCTCAGGAGGGCCATCGCGGACAAATGGACAGGACAAAATGGCCAGACCTCTTCGCCGTTCTTCGCCGGGGATCGCCGCCGACAGACGGACAGACCTTTTGAGCGCGGACAAATGGACAGACCTCTTCGCCGTTCTGGCGTCTGCCCCTTTGGCATCTCATTCCTGAGAATGCGGGGTGCCCGGGAAGGTCCGCGCCCGTCTAGCCCGGGAATCCGTCCGAGGGCAGATGGACAGACTTTTTGCAATCTGCCCGGCGGGCCGCCACCGGATTCGCAACGACAAATGGCCAGACCACTTCTCCGTGGGGAGGGACCGCCGACAGACGACCAGGCGTCGACAAATGGACAGACCTCTTCGCCGGGGATCGCCGCCGACAGTTGGACAGACCTCTTGGCGTCTCAGGAGGGCCATCGCGGACAAATGGACAGGACAAATGGCCAGACCTCTTCGCCGTTCTGGCGTCTGACCCCTTGGCATCTCATTTCTGGGAACGCCGACAGATGAGGACAAATGGCCAGACCTCTTCGCCGTACTGGCATCTGCCCCTTTGGCATCTCATTCCTGAGAATGCGGGGTGCCCGGGAAGGTCCGCGCCCATCTAGCCCGGGAATCCGTCCGAGGACAGATGGACAGACTTTTTGCAATCCGAGACGGCGTCGACGAATGCGGGCACGCGGATGACGGAGGCGCTGCGGACGCGGCGCGGGGTTTGTCAGGATTTTGCGCATGTGATGATCGCGCTGTGCCGGAGTCAGGGAATACCGGCTCGGTATGTGAGCGGGTATTTTTTTCAATGACAGCCGTCAGGCCGGGGAGATCGAGGCGTCGCATGCGTGGGTGGAGGTCTTTCTGCCAGGATTCGGGTGGAAGGGTTATGATCCGACGCATCGGCGGGAGTCGGACACGCGGTAGATCAAGCTGGCGACCGGTCGGGATTACGGGGATATCCGGCCGGTGTCGGGGACGTTCCGCGGGAAGGGGACGCGGGAGCTGAAGGTTGAAGCGAGTATCCGGTTGGCGGAGTGACGGGGGGAGGTCGAAGTTGAGGCCGCCGGGTTTTTGGGCGGGGATGGAAGGTTGATGTTGGGGCCGGCGCGGGGCTACTCCGGTGAACCGGGGGGCGGGGGGCGTGGATGAATACGGATGGTTTTGCGGATTTGGGGAAGGGGGTGTGGCTGTGGTGAGCGGGGCTTTTGTGGGGGAGGTTGGATGCGTGGAAGTGTGCAAAAGGGGGAACCACGAATTTCGCGAATGGGCACGAATGGTTTCTCGAATGGGAGCGTTCGGGTCTCTTGGAGAGGGGCTGTTCGGCAATGAGACAGGCCTCTCCGGGGCAGGGATTGGCAGGGGAATGGGAGGCAAGGGAATGGCGGCGATGTCGAGGGAGTGATTGGTCAGAGCTCTTCGTGGGAATGGGGACTGTGGCGGGGACGCCGGAGGGGACTGCGGTTGGAGTTGGTCGGCGGCTTTGATGGGGAAGGAGCCGGGGATGGGGCTTTTTCGGCAATGAGACAGGCCTCTTTGCAGCGGACCCAAAGGCTGGTGTGGGTGACTGGACCTTGTCACAGGAACGGATTGATGACGGTGACTCCACCGTAGTCCTGGCCATGGTTGAGATCCTCGGAATAAACGGTGTGGCAGCCGAGTTCCAAGGCGGCGGCGATGATGGCGGCGTCCCAGTAGCGGATTCCGTGACGGATTTTTATTTCGAAAGCCTGTTGGGCAAGAGCCACGGATGTCTCGACGAGTGGATAGCCCACCATGTGCCGGATCATGGCCGCGACTTCGTTGTGGGTGAGGCCGAGTTGTTTCTTGCGGAGCGTCACGTCCATGAATTCCTGGAGAATCTGAACGGAGAGGCCAAAATCAGACTCGCGCATGAGTCGCAGCGCGACATCCCGCTTTGTCTGGTCAGCGGGTGCGGCTGAGATGATGTAGATGAAGATGTTGGTATCGAAGAAGACCATCAGTCCCACTTTCCCTGTTGGCGGTCGTAGATTTCGTCGCGGTTCAAGGGGCCGATGGGCTCGGTGTTCTTCCCGGCGGAGAGTGCGGCGATGAGGGCTGCGGCACGAGCCTTGCGTTCTGCCTCCACATCTTCCGCGGGCTGACGGATGGCATGTTCCAAGCCTTGGATGACGAGATCTTTGAGGGTGATTTTGCGCTGAACGGCAATGGTTTTTGCCCGGTGGAGCAGGTGTTCGGGAAAATCGATGGTCGTTTTCACCGGCAAGCAATACTGCGATACGGGGATATTGTCAAAGAGCGGGTCCGATGTGGCTTGTGTGAGAATGACGAGGGCCTCTACGGGGCGGGGATTGGCAGGGGAATGGGGGGGGGGCTGGGGAGTGGCGCGGATGCCCGGGTGTGGCAATTGGACAGACCTTTTCGGGGGAATGCGGTCTGCAGGGGGGGGCGGACTGGACGGCGCGGCAATGGGACGGACTTCTGCACAACGCGGTCTGAGGCGGACCAGCGACTGGGGGTCGGACAGGGATGTTCGCCCGCGTTTGGCTGGATGGATGGGCTGGAGGGTGGCGGGTTACTTGAAGGGATTGATGATGCGGACGCCGGCGTAGAGCTGGCCGTCATTCAGGTCTTCCGAATAAATGGTCGGGCAGCCGAGTTCGAGGGCGGCGGCGATGATGGTGGCGTCCCATTGCGAGAGTTGGAAACGTCGGCGGAGCAAGACGGCGGAAACGATAAGTTCATGGGTGATTGGCTGCACCCGCACGAGGGCCGCCATTTGGAGGGTGGCCTCGATGTTGGATTCCGTGATGCCGAGTCCTGGCTTGCGAAGTGCGTTGGCGATGAACTCCTGGAGCACTTGAGCCGAAATCGCGAACGGGCGATTCAGGATGAGATCCTCCGCCACCTGCTGTTTGGCGGCATCATCCGCTGCCGCCGAGCAGGAATAGAGCAGCACGTTGGAATCCAGGAAGACCTCAGCGGTCATGGATTTCCTTCCGGGAGAGAGGCACCATCGGTTCGGTGTTGCTGGCCCGCATGGCTTTGAGGAGGCGCTTTAGCTCGGTCTTCCGCTTCTTCTCGTCGGCTTCCGCCGAGGCCTCTGTGACGAGTTTCAGTCCTTGCACGACGAGGTCCTTGAAGGTCATGCTGCGCTCAGCTGCCAGAATTTTGGCTTTGAGAAAGACGTCGTCGGGCAAGTCGATGGTGGTCTTCATGAACCCACAAATACAGGAATATGGGTGCTTGGCAAGAATTGGAGAAGGGGGATCTCAGCAGGTACACCGGCAGATCCGGAAGAACGGATCGGTGCCGAGTCCCAATCCCTTTTACACTGGGCGCAAGACACCGGAAGAGTGCTATCGACTACTGAACTTGATGGACTGATTGGTTACTGAGCGGGCGCGGGTGGTGCGTCCGTCTTTTTCTCTTTGGCGGTGCTTTGGATATAGAGTTCGCGGAGTTGTTTGAAGTCGACCTTGGTGGGGGAATCGGTCATGAGGTCGCAGGCCTTGTTGTTTTTGGGGAAGGCGATGACTTCGCGGATACTGGATTCGCCTGCGATGAGCATGGCGATGCGGTCGAGGCCGAGGGCGAGGCCGCCGTGTGGTGGGGCGCCGAAGCGGAAGGCGTCGAGGATGTGGCCGAATTTGACTTCTTGTTCTTCGTCGGAGACGCCGAGGACGCTGAACATTTTGGCCTGGAGGTCTTTTTCGTGGATTCGGATGGAGCCACCGCCGAGTTCGTAGCCATTGAGGACGACGTCGTAGGCGACGGCGCGGACTTTGGCGTATTCGCCCGCGTCGAGGAGGGGGATATCTTCGCTGTTTGGTCGGGTGAACGGGTGGTGGACAGCGGCCCATGAACCGTCGTCGGTTTTGGCGAGGAGAGGGAAGTCGACGACCCAGAGGAAGTTGAGGGCGGTACTGTCCTTGGTGAGGTCCATCATGGCGGCGATTTCGAGGCGGACGCGTCCGAGGATGGTGCAGGTGGTTTCCCATTCGCCTGCGACGAAGAAGACGATGTCGCCTTCAGCGATGTGGAGGGTGCTGATGAGGGCGGCTTTTTCGGCGTCGGTGAAGAACTTCCAGAGGGGGCTCTTGTATTCGCCGCCTTCGCATTTGATGAAGGCGAGGGTTTTGACGGGGAGACCGGCCTGGATGGCGATTTCGTTGAGGCGGTTCATCTGGCCGGTGGTGATGCCGGCGAATCCTTTGGCATTGATGGCTTTGACGGCTCCGCCCGAGGTGAGGGTGGACTTGAAGATCTTGAATTCCGTGTCGGCGAAGACGCTGGCGAGGTCGATGAGAGTCATGCCGAAGCGGGTGTCCGGCTTATCGATGCCGTACTGGTCCATGGCATCGTGCCATGTCATGCGCTGGAATGGGGTGGGGACGTCGCGGTCCATGCCTGCTTTGAACATGGAGACGAGGAGGCCTTCGACGAGGCGGATGATGTCTTCCTGGCCGACGAAGCTGGCTTCGATGTCGATCTGGGTGAATTCCGGCTGCCGGTCAGCGCGGAGGTCTTCGTCGCGGAAGCAGCGGGCGATCTGGAAATACTTCTCGAGGCCTGCGACCATGAGGAGTTGTTTGTATTGCTGGGGGGCCTGCGGGAGGGCGAAGAAGTGGCCGGGCGAGAGGCGGGCCGGGACGAGGAAGTCGCGTGCGCCTTCCGGGGTGGGGTTGGAAAGGATGGGGGTTTCGACTTCGATGAAGCCTTCGCCATCGAGGTAATTGCGGGCGGCGGCGGTGATCTTGTGCCGCTGGCGGATGTTGCGGTTCATCCGGGGGCGGCGCAGGTCGAGGTAGCGGTACTGCATGCGCAGGTCCTCGTTGGAGAGTTCGCGGTCGAGCTGGAAGGGAAGAACATCCGCCTTGTTGAGGATGCGGAATTCCGTGCAGACCAATTCGATGGCACCGGTGCCGAGTTTTTCGTTTTCCGTGCCGGTGAGGCGGGCATCGACGCGGCCGGTGACCTGGATGACGTCTTCGTCGCGCAGTTTGTGGCTTGCCTTGGCGGCATCGGCGTTTTCTTCCGTGCGGAAGACCACCTGGGTGACGCCTTCGCGGTCGCGGAGGTCGAGGAAGATGACGCCGCCCTGATCGCGTACGGTGTGGACCCATCCGGCGAGCGTGACGGTCTGGCCGATGTGGGAAGTGCGGAGTTCGTTGCAGTGGTGCGATCGGTACATGGCGGAAATCTTGGCGGAAATCTGGGGGCGGGAAGCGTGCGTGGTAATTGGCCGGGCTCAAGCGGTGAAATCCGGGCGCTTGCCTGCGCAGCGCGGCCGGGGCAGAGTACGCCATGAACGGGTCGATCCCGCAGCGTCCGGCATTGTTTGGAGGGTCATTTGATCCTCCGCATGTGGGGCATGTGGCGATGGCCGAGGCGGCCGTGGCGTCGTGCGGGCTTGACCGGGTCGTTTTTGTGCCGTGCCGGCATTCCCCGCTGAAAGGCTGGGCCCCGGGGGCCAGCGGTGACGAACGTCTGGAAATGCTGCGGCTGGCCACGGCGGGCCGCGATTGGGCGGAAGCCAGCGACTGGGAACTTGGTCGGCCCGGGCCCAGTTATTCTTGGGAAACCGTGCGGCATTTCGGGTCGCTCTGGCCATCGGCGGAACTGCATTGGATCATGGGAGAAGATCAGTGGGCCAATCTGGAACGCTGGGCGCGGCCTGAAGTTCTGCGTGAGACTCTGCACTTTATCGTCTTTGCTCGGGATGGGTCCGAGCCGCAGCGGCGCCTCGGCTGGCGGATGACCGTGGTGGCCGGGGCATGGTCCGTTTCGTCCAGTCAGGTGCGCGCGGCGCTGGCGGCGGGTGGGGATGCGGGTGGCCTGCTGCCGGCTGCGGTGCAGCAGTACATTGCCCGGCGGCGGCTCTACCGGAGTGGTTAGGCGCGAGCCGGAACGCTGCTGCGGGCTGCGGCCATCATGTCGTCGAGCATGGCATCGGCCTGGAAGATGGGGAGTGAGTAATGGCCTTCGTCGGTGAGCCGGAATTCGGCATGGGGAATGCGGGCGGCGAGTTTTTCCGCGAGGGTCCAGTGGAAATTGTTGTCGCAGCGCCCGTGCCAGATGCGGACCGGGACAGTGATGGTAGCCGGATTGAAGTCCCATGGTTCCGCGTAGCGCTGACCGTCCTCGTAGATGGCCGAGGCCCCTGCGACCATGGCACCGTGGAACGAAGGAAAGTATTCCTCGAAGCGCGAGCGCTGCGAAAGTGCCGCGCGGTCGCGGGCCGGCACAGCGATCAGCATGAGCCGCATGAGAGGCCATGGCAGCTGGAATCGGGCGAAGAAGCACAGCGGCACAAGGAGGGCGTGGAGCAGCCACGGCGCATGGTCGTGCAGCCACAGCATGAAGCGGTAGATGGGCGAGAAGCGGCGGCGGTCGCTGCGGTCGTCGAGCGGCGGGGCCCCGCAGCAGTCGAGCACCGAAAGGACGCGGCTTCCGAGCGACGCTGCACAGGCCAGTGCGTAGGGACCACCGCCCGAGACTCCGAAGACATGGAATGTCCCGCAGCCGAGCGCATCCATGACGGCGGCGGCGAGGGGAGGGAAATCCATGAAGCGGCGGCCCCGAATGCGGGACGAGCGCCCCATGCCTGGCCGGTCGAT
>Ga0315904_10000841_pt1 | contig 48860 bp, 42 predicted proteins | sample LakEriMetagenome_6_FD_203529 | JGI IMG/M metagenome (GOLD analysis project Ga0315904, IMG submission 203529) | Freshwater fungal communities from buoy surface, Lake Erie, Ohio, United States - Buoy 12 MA120 | ecosystem: Environmental > Aquatic > Freshwater > Lake | place: USA: Lake Erie, Ohio...
CGTATGCTGGATCTGGTGTAAATTTCCTTGGACTACCAAATAATCAAGGTGGTGTTGGTAAAACTAATACAGATATAAGAGTTTATGAAGAAGGCGGCGGAAGAGTATATCAAACATCAGGCGACGAAACAGGTGACTTTTTTGCTGGCGCGGATTTTACAATCAGACAAGCCACAGGAACAATTGAAGGAAGAGCATTTGACAAAGCTACAGCAGCCAGAATTGTACCTCTAAATCTGGCCCTTGAAAGTACCTAACCTTATATTTATACATTATGGCAGAAACAATACCACTAAATAAGTTCAGATTGCTTACAAAGACTCTTGGAACTGGGTCAAATCTTATATATTCATCAAGTTTGGATGTAGCATCTATTTTGCTGTCAACACAAATAACAAATGTTACAGCCAGCAATGCTACTCAAATTGTATCAGTAAGCATACAAAAAAGCGGATCAAATGATCATTTTTACATTTTAAACAGTGGATCTGTTCCTGCATATGAATCTCTTAACCCACTTGCTGGAAAAGTTGTACTTGAGAAATATGACGGCTTATATATGCACACTCAATATTCAGGTTCATTGCAAGTAGTATTATCTGTGTTGGAAAACGCGATAAATTAAAGTTTATAAACAATGGCAAAACTAGTAGGCAGAACACCAGTTGAGATCAAGTTAACAGACCTTCAACAAGGTTATGTGCCCATTTACAATACTAGTAGCAGAGCGTGGAGTACAACAGATCTTAATGCCGTACTAAGTGGTACATCAAGTTATGCCGACTCAGCAAGTTATGCTGTAACTGCTTCTTATGTTTCAGGAATGATTTCTGGTGGTGGTAGTGGTACGCCAAATAAAATTGTAAAATTTATTGATTCATCAAGTATTGGCGATAGCCAAATAATTGATCTTGGTGGAGGTGGTGTTGGTATAAACAAAACCACACCAAATGCAACACTTGACATAAATGGAAATGTCATAATAACAGGTTCGTTGACAGTAACACAAGCAATTACTGCATCAAGTATACTTGTGACTAATTTGATAGTAGAAACAATAACAAGTTCTATGAAACTTGTTACAGGAAGTTTGATTGTGTCAGGTTCTTTGGATGCGCTTGGCGGAGTTACTGGAAGCTTACTTGGTACAGCATCATATTCACTGTATGCAATTACAGCCTCATATCTCCTTGGTTCTTCTGAAACTGCTTCATATGCATTAAATGCTGGTACTGCTTCTTTTGCTTTAACCGCAAGTTATGCATTAAGTGTTAGTGGTACAAGTGGAACTGCTGGTTCAAGTGGAACTGCGGGCAGTGCAGGTAGCGCAGGTAGTGCAGGCAGTGCAGGCAGTGCAGGCAGTGCTGGTACAGCCGGTAGTGCAGGTAGCGGAGGTAGCAGCGGAACCAGTGGTACGAGTGGCACAAGTGGATCTTCTGGTACAAGTGGCAGCAGTGGAACTGGAGGATCTTCTGGAACTTCTGGAACTTCTGGTAGCAGCGGAAGCAGTGGAACTAGCGGAAGCACAGGAACAAGTGGTAGCAGTGGAACATCTGGAACTACAGGAAGTAGTGGTACAAGCGGAAGTAGTGGAAGCGCAGGATCATCTGGTACAAGTGGTACAGGATTTAGCACAATAAATAATGCAGGAGCAGGTAGAGTAATTCTTTCTGACGGTTCTGTAAATGCTGCAACCGCATCAGCAAATCTTGTATATTCCAACAATACATTCAATATAACAGGTAGTGTGATTATAAGTGGATCATTGAGCGCAGTTGGATTAACGGGCAGTCTTTTATTCTCATCAAATGCTGATACACTAGAGTTAACAGGATCATTACTTGTTACAGGTTCTGCAATTATAACAGGTAGTTTGTCTGTAAGTAGCGGTGTTACTGCATCATTGCTTGGTACAGCATCATATGCTTTAAATGCTTTAACTGCATCGTATGCTTTTAGTTTTAGCGGGACGAGTGGCAGTAGCGGCACCAGTGGGTCGTCTGGTACATCTGGTACAAATGGAACCAGTGGTAGTAGTGGTAGCAGTGGAAGCAGCGGTACAAGTGGTAGTAGTGGTACTGGAGGTACGAGCGGAAGTAGTGGTACTGGTGGATCAAGTGGTAGCAGTGGAAGTAGTGGTAGTGCTGGTAGCAGTGGCACGAGTGGTACTGGTGGATCAAGCGGTAGTAGTGGCACAAGCGGCGCTACTGGTTCAAGTGGAACTTCTGGTAGTAGTGGATCGTCTGGTACGTCGGGATTAAGCGGTAGTTCTGGAACCAGTGGAAGTAGCGGCTCAAGCGGAAGTAGTGGATCAAGCGCCAGTAGCGGTACTAGTGGCAGCAGTGGAACTAGTGGACTTACTGGTACAAGTGGTAGCAGTGGTACCAGCGGTACAGGTGGTAGTAGTGGAACAAGTGGTGCAAATGGTTCAAGTGGAACTTCTGGTAGTAGTGGAACTAGTGGTACGTCGGCTTCAAGTGGAAGCAGCGGATCAAGCGGATCATCTGGAACGTCTGGTGTAAATGGTAGCAGCGGTACCAGTGGATCTTCTGGAATATCTGGTACAAGTGGTAGTAGTGGAACCAGTGGTGTAAATGGCACAAGTGGAAGTAGTGGTACAAGTGGTACAAGTGGTAGTAGCGGTACAAGTGGAACTTCTGGTTCGAGTGGAAGTACAGGATCAAGTGGAAGTAGTGGTACTACTGGAACCAGTGGTAGTGCAGGTACAAGTGGCAGTGCAGGAAGTAGTGGTACAAGTGGTACTGGTGGAAGCAGCGGTTCTGCTGGAACAAGTGGTAGTAGTGGTACATCTGGAACTTCTGGTTCGAGTGGAAGTGCAGGATCTGGTGGTAGTAGCGGAACATCTGGTACGGCTGGTTCTAGCGGTAGCAGTGGAAGTGGCGGTAGTAGTGGTAGTAGTGGTACTGGTGGTACCAGCGGTAGCACAGGAACAAGTGGTAGCAGTGGAACATCTGGAACTACAGGAAGTAGTGGTTCAAGTGGAAGTAGTGGTAGCAGTGGAACTTCTGGGTTGTCTGGGTCGTCTGGCACAAGTGGTACAAGCGGTAGCAGCGGAACTTCTGGTAGCGGAGGAAGTAGTGGTAGTAGTGGAAGTGGAGGCAGCAGCGGTTCGGCTGGAAGTGCAGGAAGAAGTGGTAGTAGTGGAACAAGTGGAACGTCAGGTAGCAGTGGATCCACGGGTTCAAGTGGAAGTAGTGGTAGCACAGGAACAAGTGGTAGCACAGGAACAAGTGGTAGTAGCGGTACCAGTGGGTTCACAGGCTCGTCTGGAAGTAGTGGTAGTACAGGAACAAGCGGTAGTACAGGAACAAGCGGTAGTACAGGAACAAGCGGTAGCAGTGGAACAAGTGGCAGCAGTGGTAGTACTGGATCGAGTGGATCGGCTGGTAGCGCAGGATCCGCAGGTTCAAGTGGTAGCAGCGGTGCAGGAACACTGTCTGGTGGTACCGCCAATTATGTTGCAAAATTCAGCAATGCATCAACACTTGTAACTGGTTCAATATTTGATACAGGAAACACACAAACAGCTGGGGTCGTAGGTATTGGAACTGCAAGTCCAAATACTACATTGCACGTTTATAAAACAACAAACGACGCTATAGTAAAAGCACAAACAACCAATGCAGGTGCATATTTTCAAGCAGACTCTGGTACAGATGGGTTTTATGGATTAAAGTTATCCAACTCAGGTACATCAAAGTGGTTTATTGGAGGATATGGAACAAGCGACTTAACATTTCAACTGAGTGAAGGTAGTACTGAATATGTTAGAATATTAAGAAGCAATGGAAATGTTGGTATTGCTACAACAACTCCGCGTGGAAAACTTGATGTATCTGGATCATTGTTTACTGGAGATATAACTCTTGTTAGAACAGGTAGTAATAGTCCAAAAATGTTCTTTAGCAGCAGTGTTGGCAGCGCAAGTATCAATCTAGAAGTGCTAAATGATGGAACTGTTTCATTCATGGGCAAGTCTGGCTCATTGTTTGAAATTGTTGATAATCTTTCTGGAAGTTTAATGAGCGTAAGTGACGCATCAGGATTGCCAATACTAGAAGTATTCAGCGATGACAGAGTAATAATGGGAGCATATAATTCAAATACTCTTGTTGTTACAGGCAGCAGAGTATCAATTGGAAAATCTGTTCCAACAACACAATTTGATGTAAGTGGTAGTATATTTGTGACAGGATCAATAGCCGTGACACAAAATATCACGGCTTCAAACATTGTTGTTACAAATCTTTATGTTCAAAACATAACCGCATCAACAGAAATCATAACAGGCAGCACTCAATTCGGAACATCGTTGACAAATAAACATATGTTCACTGGCAGTGTTGAAATGACTGGTTCTGTGAAAATGTTTGGTGTGTATAACACAACCAATGCAACTGTCGCGAATGTTTATATGGGAAGCGATGGCCAGTTGTATCGCTCAACTGCAACGCTTTCAAATGGTAGCAGTGGAACTTCTGGAGTAAATGGAAGCAGTGGAACTTCTGGTACTGGTGGGTCATCTGGATCGTCTGGTTCAAGCGGAAGCTCTGGTACTGCTGGTTCTAGTGGAAGTGCAGGAACCGCTGGTACCAGTGGCACGGCTGGATCGTCTGGTTCAAGCGGAAGCAGTGGTTCGTCTGGTAGCACTGGATCTTCTGGTACAAGCGGAGCACGTGGTGCATCTGATTGGACACCAAACTTTACAGGCGGAGTGACTTATGGTTCTGATAGTACATCATTCATAAAATCTTCTGGAAATAATGCTGTTTGGGATGGCCAAGTATATTCTACCCAAGGATATGTAAGAGGTGTATATTGCACAGCAAAAGCAACAAGTACATCTCAATATGTGATGTGGGGATTAAATAGTGACCCAACAACAGATGGTAATTATACTTCACTTGATTATTCGTGGTATTTCCAGTCTGGAGGCACGTTGTCGATATATGAAAGCGGTGTAAGCCAAGGTGATTATGGAACATATACCACAAGCACAGTTTGCTATATCACATATGACGGATATAACATAAGATATTGGAAAGATGGTACTGTTCAAAGAACTGTTTCAAGAGCAATTGGAAATGCATTGTACTTTGATTCTAGCTTCTATTATACAAATTCTCAAGGTATAACGAACGTTGGATTTGGTCCAATGGGCGAAGCTGGTTCGAGTGGAAGTAGTGGAAGCGCAGGAACCGCTGGAACCAGTGGCACTGCTGGCTCGTCTGGATCTTCTGGCTCGTCTGGATCTTCTGGTTCGTCTGGTAGTGCTGGTTCTAGTGGAAGTGCAGGAACCGCTGGTACCAGTGGCACGGCTGGTTCATCTGGATCTTCTGGTTCAAGTGGATCTTCTGGTGCGGGAACAATTTCTGGAGGCACTCAACATTATGTCGCAAGGTTTAGTAATTCAACAACACTGTCAACTGGTTTGATATACGACAATACCACAAATGTTGGTATAAACACAACAACGCCAAGATCATTATTTGAAGTAAATGGATCTATGCGCGGCAGTGATTTTTCATTTGCACCTTCTGGTAGTCCTTCGATGGGAAGTCCATCAAATAGTCCAAAGATGTTTTTCAGCAGCAGCTATGGTACATCAAGTATCAAACTTGAAGTATTACCAGAAGGTACAGTTTCATTCATGGGAACTGCGGGTGGACTGTTTGAAGTTGTAGATAGTATTTCAGGAAGCTTGATGAGTGTAAATGATGCATCAGGACTTCCAATACTTGAAGTGTTCAGTGATGACAAAGTTGTGGCAGGAAAATACAATGCCAACACATTTGTTGTCACAGGAAGCAGTGTTGCCATAGGCAAATCAGTTCCAAATGCAAAATTTGATGTTAGTGGAAGTGCAGTAATATCTGGTTCACTCAATGTAACATCTTCATTCACTGTCAGAGGTACTACAAATTTATATGGAGTTGTAAATAGTTTTGGTACAACCAATTCAGTAAATATTTATGGTGGATTGAGTACTGGTATTGGATTGGGATCAAGTGATGTTAATGTAGATATTGGTGTAGGAAGAACTAACGACGGCAATGCATATTTGAATTTTGTATCTGAAGGAACTTCTGGAACATATCCATTTTATGGATTGTTGATTGCAAAACTTTCTGGCGCAAGTGGTAAATCTCAATTGATACACAGAGGCACTGGAGATTTTGAAATCAAAGCAAATGAGGCAGCGGCAATTTCTCTACAAACATCGGGTACAGAAAAAGTAAGAATATTGAGTGGAGGAAATGTTGGTATCGGCGCTACCCCAAGTGCAAAATTAAGTGTAAATGGAATTGCAAACTTTGGCGATTTGAGTAGTGGAATGTATAATACAAATTCCACAATTCACATTGCTGGTCCAACGATTGCTCAGATCAGTTTTGAACATATTGGTAGTTCAACATCAGGAATAGTAGCATCAACTACTACACTCAGTTTTGCACATCAAAATTCTTCTCCGAGCTATAATTTCAAATATAGTTCGGCATACAATGGAAATTTTGCATCAACTGGTACAACATTTGTATCATTTAATCCTACTACTTCATATTTGAATGTAACAAATGTTGGTGTTGGAAAAACAACACCAAACGCAAAATTGGATGTCAATGGAAATGCAATAGTTACTGGGTCGCTTACAATAACCGATACTTTTCTAATTAATGACGCGGATACGGCTATTGCGGTATTAAGATCAACAGGCACTAATGGTGGATATATTGATACTCGCACAAATTCAGACAACGCTATAACCAGACTTGGTATAGAAACTTCTGGTGGTGGCTCATTTTTTGCAAACTCAACCGCATACTCCAGTGTATTTGGAAGCACGGGTGCAAGATCGGTGCATTTCGGCACAAATTCATCGGTCAGAATGACCATAGATTCTGCTGGAAATGTTGGTATCGGAAAAACAACACCAAACTCAATATTGGATATTAATGGACTTACAATAATAACAGGATCGTGTGCAATTCGCGGTGGTTTGGGCCTAGGTAACGTGTCTCCATATAGCTCTGCAAATAGATTCATATTTGACAATGATTATAACGACAGTGCGCGTGGTCCAAATAAGATTCAACTATATGATTCTGGCTTCTTAGCTGGATTTGGAGTGCATAGTAACACGGTATCATATTATTCTGGCGTTGATCATAGTTGGTATCAAGCAACCAATGCTACAAATGCAACGATTTTGATGACGGCAAATACCACCGGCTTGAGTGTTGGAAAATCAAATCCAAACGCAAAATTAGATGTTAATGGAAATGCAATAGTTACTGGGTCATTGTATATTTCCGGCGGAGCAAACTATGTTCAAATTGGTGGATTCCCAAATGCCAATGCATATAACTCAACAACCGGTGCGAAGTTATTGTTTGGAGGTTCTGACGCAGATGCTCTTGGAAATTATTACATAGGAACAAATCAAGAAAATTATGGAGGAAATTACAACAAGCTTGATCTCCGTTGGCACACTGGTATAAGAATGGGCGCACAGCCGGGATATGGTGGTATAAGATTTTATGACAGTGAAGATCTTGGCACTGTTATTTTCTCTGTTGGTCAAGATGACGCAAATGTTCGTGTAAAAAATTCATTATCGGTTGGAAAAGTTACTGCACCAAATGCACCATTGGATGTCAATGGAAATACAATAATATCTGGTTCACTTATTGTTACAGGAGATGTTCAAGCCGATTATACTCCACATTTCCTTCTTATGGGCGCGTAAAAATACAAAATAAAAATATACCACCTATTTTTATACAATTTCAACAATATATATACAGGAGAAATAACATATGGCAGTAGCATACAAAATATTAGGACAAACAACAGCGAATGCAACTTATGCAACGCTGTATACTACACCTGCTAGTACTAGTGCTGTGATATCTACAGTTGTAATATGCAATACCGCATCCACAGCAAAATCATTCAGAATTGGTGTTATGGCCAGTGCAGGAACTCCCGGCACTTCTGAATTTCTTGCATATGATACAACAGTGCCAGCCAATGATACAATCATTATGACTCTCGGCATAACAATGCAAGCATCAAGATATATCAGAGTATATGGTTCAGATGCCAATGTTGGATTTACTGCATTTGGTTCTGAAATAACATAATGCAAAAACATTAAATTGTTATGCCCATAACAAACAGAGTTAGTACTAGATTATTGTCTAAAAAACTATTGAGTGGTGTAGTATCATTTAGATATGAAGGTGTTGTTGATTTTGTTGGTGGAAGATTGACTGGACAATATATTGATGACAAAACTGCCGCGTTTAATAATGTAGCTTGTTTCAATACAACAAATAATAATTGTGATTGTTGCGGAAATGACGGTCCACCATATTACAATTGTAGTTATTGTAACTATTATTATTTGGAGGTTAGTAGTGTAACATCCATTCCATCTAGTTCTTTTAAAACAAGTCCCAGTGGTGGGTATTATGATTCGGCAACAAATAAAGGATTTAAGTCGCTTGGATATAATGGATTTAGGAATGGTTCAGAGCATAGTACGGTATATTATACATGTGCATCAAATTGCAGTGGCAATGCAACCGAAGCATATTTAAGAACAAATGCAGCTGGTGACTTTTTTGGAGAAAATTCAATGGCGGGTATAAAGGCTCAAGACGGTAGTTTGTGGACATGGGGATGGAACGCTTATGGGCAATTGGGAAATAATAGTACAGTGTCGAGATATAGTCCTGTTCAACTTGGTACAAATTCTTGGAAAATGGCTCGTGGTACATATGCTTCTTTTGCAGCAATAAGACAAGATGATACCCTTTGGACTTGGGGTTCTAATGCGTATGGTAATTTGGGAGACAACAGTACTACTAGTAGAAGCAGTCCTGTTCAAGTTCTAGGCAGTTGGAAGTTCATAACCGTTGGATACTTTGGAATGCATGGTATAAAATCAGATAACACATTATGGGGATGGGGCATTAATGGGTATGGTCAAATCGGTGATGGTACCACTACTACTAGAAGCAGTCCAGTACAAGTTTCTGGTGGAGGTACTTGGAAGTTTGTAATGAATCTCGCCGCCGGCGCGAACACAACTTATGGTATTAAAACAGACGGTACTGCTTATGGATGGGGATATAATAATCAAAATTATACAATAGGCGACGGTACCAATATCAATAGAAGTAGTCCTAGTTTGGTTGCAGGAGGATTTACCGATTGGTCTGTTATTACAAATCATAGTTTGGCATGGACATATGGTATACGTTCAAATGGCACACTTTGGTGTTGGGGAAATGGTCCATTTGGTGTGAGTAACATAGGTATAAGAAGTAGTCCTATTCAAGTAGGAAGCGCAACAGATCATGTAAGCGGGTCTTCGCACCCAAGTTATGGTGGTGTGTATGTGTCTAATTTAAGAAACGCCCCATTTATTCTTAGCAATGGTAATGTAATTTCATATAATGGATATAATGATACAAGAACTACATTGTATGGAAGTGGAAGTGCAGTAGAACTTATAGCAGGATCAAACGACAACAATGGAGAAAAATCTGGTGTGTATATTATCAAAAATGTAATATGAATCCAATTCAAGAATACAACTTAACACAGGGAACCGTTATGGGAGAAATTCGCCATGAAATATTTCAAAAATATGGAGAAACTGCATATTTGACTGCGCATTATGGTTGGCACAATTGTGAAATAGTGGACAACAAAAGAAAAACATATAATCTTGTAAACTCAAACCCAGTTCAATTTCTTGTAGCAACAGAAACATATACATTAATTGATGCTAGACCAATATTAAATCTTGAAACCGGCGAAAGACCAGATGTGCCTCCAATCATGATGCCAGATCTTATGAACCCAATACATCTGCATCTTGAATGGTTTGATGCCAATATTCCATTTTTACCAAAAGATGTATTAGATGCACAAGGAATATCTTACACCTTGCCTTAATTTTTATGCCATACAAAAGAGATGGAATGACGCTATCAACCAGAAAAAACTCAGATAATAAACTGAGTGGACTTGCTCCTGTGGCGTTTGCTGCGTCTGGCGGAACAACCAGTACGGGGGGTGGATATAAAGAACATGTATTTAATAGTTCGGGAACTTTTACTGTTGACTCCGGTGCAAAAACCGTAAACTATATAATTGTTGCTGGTGGTGGGGGTGGTGGGTTTAATAATGGCGGTGGGGGTGGTGCGGGAGGTATACTTACTGGGTCATATTCTGTATCGACTGGAAACTATTCAGTAACCGTTGGTGGTGGTGGTGCTCAGTCTACAAACGGAAGTAATAGTAGTGTATTTGGAACTACGGCAAGTGGTGGTGGGTATGGTGGCGCTTATTGTGGGGGTGCGGGTAACAGCGGTGGTTCTGGTGGAGGCGCGGGTGGTGGTAATTGTGGCGCAAGTGGAGGAAGTGGTACTAGCGGACAAGGAAACAATGGAGGTGCAAACAACGGAGATGGTCCGGGAGGTGGAGGTGGTAAAGGTGGTGCGGGTGGTACTTCTAGCGGAGGGAATGCGCAGACTGCATATGGAGGAAGTGGTCTATCAATCAGTTCCGGTGTTACATCAAGAACTCTTGGTGGTGGCGGGGGTGGTGGCGGAGGCAATACTGGTTTTGATGGAGGGTGTTCAAACCCTTCTGTTTTATTCAGCAACGGTAGTAGTGGTGGAGGTCGTGGTGCTGAGAGTTCTGGCACCGAGCTTTGCAGTTATCCGTCTGGTTTAGCAGAAGCGGGAGAAGCAAATACAGGTGGTGGTGGAGGTGGAGGCGGTGGCTACAGCGGATCTGGAAATAGCGGAGGATCTGGCGTTGTAATAGTTTGGTACGCTACTTAATAAACGAAATATTATGGGACATTTTGCAGAAATAGATTCAAACAATATAGTACTTAGAATACTCGTTGTTCCAAGTGAACAAGATCACAGAGGAAATGATTTTCTTTCTATTGATTTGGGCCTTGGCGGTACATGGATACAAACAAGCTACAACACAAAATGTGGAGTAAATGTTGCAGGAGGAACTGCATTAAGAAAAAATTTTGCTGGTATAGGATACACATATGATTCTATAAAAGATGCGTTTATTCCACCAAAGCCATACAAGGCTTGGATTTTAGATGAAACTTGTTGCTGTTGGTTTCCTCCTGTTCCACATCCTATGGATGGAAAACAATATTGGTGGGACGACAACACAGACAGTTGGGTAGAAGCCGTATTTTTACTTGACGCTGTCGGCGCTGATCGCGCTCGTTCTGCCACGTAAGTCTTTTTCTATTCTTTCAAAAGGATCATCCCAATTACCATATTTTGTTTGGCGATACAATTTCACATTTTTGTACCAAGGTGATGTATCAATAGGAAGTGCCCAAATATAGTATGGTAGTATAGGAGATATTACCCAAGTTTCTTTTCCCATAGCCGCAGACAAGTGCGCTATACTTGTACATGATGATATTACAAGATCCATACTGGCTATTATTTCCGCTGTATCTTTCCATGTCTTCATTTCGTATCTCATGTCTATACATGGTAGATTATCTACCAAATCTTCATCTCTTTGCAAACTGTAATATGTTGCTCCTTTTATCTTTGTAAGATCTAACATTTTTTCTATTGGAAATCTTCTGTGTTGTTGATGTTCAAATTTTGGATTGCCCGCCCACTTTAGTCCAACTTTGAATTTTGCATTATTCTTTGGCACCCATCTTTTATTGAACATGTTCAAGTATGGCGCGTTGCTAAGATTCCAATATTCAAGTTTCAAATGCATTGGCGCGGACATTGCAGGTACCCAATAATGATGATATGATCTATTACAAACATCTCTATCTATCAGAGCATGGATATATTCCAGTTTTTCAAAAAGTGGAAAAAGTTCTTTGCTACATCCTACTATAACTTTCGCGCCATGATCATAAAAATTTTTAGCAAATCTTATGTTGATGATTTCATCACCAAATCCGCCTTCTCCATTAAATAACAAAATTTTGTCTTTGAGTGAACTACTATCATACATCGGAGGTATTCCTTTTTTGGATCCGCCGAAAACATTTATCATTCTGCCATACTCAAGATTTTTATGACCATCGTACAAACGTCCATCACGTATATAATACCATCCAAGATTAAATCGCACTCTTGGGTCATTTTGATTCAATGAAAGCAATATGTCCCTGCCTTCAGTTTTTCCTTGTATAGCAAGTTCAAGTGCCGCATCTAATCCTTTATCATTTTCTTTGAACATGTTTATATGAAACTATATTTATTTCTGAATGTCAATATTATTTAAAATTGACAAAGAATGATATATATGTATAACAAAGGGTTATGAGTTTAGAAATAATTATAAAGACATGTGACGGCGAATCTGTTCATGGAAAAAACAGCGAACGATTTTGCCAAACCGACAAGAAGACTTTGATACTAAAATGTCTAAATAGTATTTTGTATGCTGTTTCTGGTAGGAATGATAATACGCAGATAACTATTATTGACGATGCAAGCAGTCAAGAATGTGTTGATTCCATGAAAAAGATTTTGGAATCATATAAACATCCATCTGAATTGATTGTTCGCGACAAAAGAGATTATAATGAAGCCACATTACAATATTTTGAGTTGGCCAGAAATAGTGATAAAACTTTAGTGTATTGTGTAGAGGACGATTATCTACATTTTCCAAACGCCATATCTGAAATGGAGTTTTTTTACAAACATGCATTTACACAACTTCATGGTACAAAAGATATAGTACTTCATCCATTTGATGACCCAGATAACTATTTATCAAAGTATATGGATAAGTCTCATATAGTTCAACACGGCGGTCGCCATTGGCGTACAAATTACTATACAACGTGTACGTTTTTCACGACTCCGAGTGTTATAAACCGTGGCTGGGAACATTTTGAAAATTTCGCAAAAAATTATGGAAAAGATCCAACAATCAATGAAAATAGTACCATAAATAACGTATGGCGAAGTGAGAATGTTCAATTGTTCAATCCCATGCCAAGTCTTGCTTTACATATGCAATTTGAAGCAAACAGAGATAAATTGATAGATTGGAAAAAACTTTGGAATATTATTCCAGAACTATCGCAACCATGAGCAATACAAACATCACAAACACTGTCATTGATAGAATAAGAAAAGCGGCCCTACCCAATTCTCCGAATAATATTCAGAATTTTCCAAAGATTGCCGCCAGAATGACAAGAAATGAATATTCTTTGTACAATAATACTGATACGGACAAGGATCTTATTCTACACCATCTGAAACAGAAGTTTTTAAAAGTACAAAATGAAGAAGATGTGGTTGTCGGCAACGGAAAAAATTTATTGTATTTTACACTATTTCTCAGTGATTCTTATTTGGATGTTTTGCATATGTGCTTAAAAAGCATTGTGGCAAACACACCTAATATAAATTTTGATATATTGTTCATAACAGATGTTGAAATGAAGGCGAAGATAGAACAGCTTGATGTTATATCAAGTTTCAATGTGGATTATATGATTTTACCTACACCAAAATCTGCGCCACTTGCTTCAACAAAAAAACTAAACATATTTGACTACGAAAAAATATCAGACTATTCAAAGATTCTTTTCTTTGATGCGGATATACTTTGCATCAAAAATTTGAATATAATTTTTGAAAAAAGTTTGGAGTCTGAAAAATTATACATCTGTGTTACGGAGATTCATAGATCGCCGCTTTTGCTTTCTCCAACGCATGGTATCATGTATCTCAGTAAAGAAGATGCCGTGTTCATAAGTGAAAATCCAGATATAGTTCCATTTAATGCTGGACAATATATGTTTTTGAATTCATCAAGGATGGAAAAACATTTTTCCAATATACGATGGCTGAAGAACGTTTGGCCCGCTGACTATTTTTATGAACAGTCGTTTATGAATTATTATTTTGTGTTTAACTCTCTCACCAAACCTCTTATCGGCTCTGCAAGTTCTTCTGTTGAAAATGGTGGAATAAATAATATTCCACACCAATTGATATCAATCACTCATAACCAAAATAAAATTACATCTAATGATGGGGATATGTTTCTTGAAATGATAAAAATGAAAAGGTTTGCCGCTTCGAAAAATTTAATGACAGTAAGTGGAGCGACCAATAGCAATTTTTCAAACAAAACTATGTTTAAACATGCATCTATGCCAGAAGGAATAGTTGTTGATCCACTAATTCCAATGCATAATGAAAATACAGTCGCCATACATTTTGCAGCTACATTGTCGGACGGCTTGGACAAAAAAACATTCATGAATCTTTACGCAAATGCCCATAAGTTACACATATAATCTTGTCTTTATTCATATACCAAAATGTGCAGGTACCACAATTGAAAAAATATTAGGTACATGCACATCTCGCGAATTGTATGGTCAAACTCCATCACCAAGACTTGGACAATATACAACGCCGCAACATTTTACATACCTTCAATTAAAAGATACGTTGAATATAAATTGGTCCGATTATCATGCATTTTCCGTGGTAAGAAATCCATATTCAAGATTTGTATCTGAATACAATTATCGCAAGTATCTTTTTGAAAAGACAAAACGACCAGAATTTAATCCTAGAACATTTTCAAACTTTATTGAGTGTTTGAACAAAGATGCCTCTCACAGAATATCTGCATACGATGGTCATCTAGAAACTCAATCAAGTTTCTTAAAAAATGCAAGTGGAAATATTGAGCCGTCGATTCAAATATTCAAGTTTGAAGATTTGACTTCATGTTGGGATATGCTTGAAGAAAAAACTGGGGTCAAATACTCAATTGATCTTTGGTCGAGAAAAAGCAATGTAGAAATTCCATATCAGGAATTTTACACAACAGAAACAAAAAATATTATATACAACTTTTACAAGGAAGATTTTGATAACTTCGGTTATAGTACAGAATTATGAGTGTAGAAAATAAAGGTACATGTAGTACCTGTTCTCAAAAAATTATAGAATCGGAAAAGGGCGATCCAAATGACCCTATTTTAATGAACAACAATCCAATCAGTATGCTTTTTAATTTAGGCAGTACTGCGGTTGATGTATTAAAAGAGTATAGTCGTCGTGGATTACTTGTTACGGACAACGCCATAATGGATTCTCGTATGGAAATATGCAGTACCTGTAAAATGTTCAGTAAAGAATCAGCACGATGCGGACTTTGTGGGTGCTTTATGAAAGTAAAAATCAGATTGGCGGCGGTAAAGTGTCCACTTAGTAAATGGTAATTTTTATAACGAATGTTTGTGATTTATAATTCATATATATGAGTTGAACAATCAACTGTTACAACAACAAAATATTATGGATATCAATCAAAATACATCGTCAGATCAAATCAAGTTCAGTCAAGCTGAAATTGAAGAATTAACAGCTATTCGCCGTGGCTATGAAGAAATTACATTGGCACTTGGTCAATTGGAACTTCAGAAGCGAGAACTAGTAAAGAATGAAAAACGTATTAACGAAAGATTGACTGCATCAGAAGCTCAAGAGAAGGTTTTCTTGGACAAGATTGTTGCCAAATATGGTGAAGGAACATTCGACATTCAGTCGGGTGTTTTCACTCCTAAAAAGTCGTAATAAAGTTTTTGTTTAGCAAACTCAACATTTTTTATGTTTTGAGTTTTTCTAACATACTTATATATAGACTTTTTGTCGAACTTTAATAGGAGAAAATAAACATATGGCAATAGAACAAAATGGAAATTATAGCCCTTCCGAAAGAATTGTGTCTCCGGGTGTATTCACTCGTGAAATTGACCAATCATTCTTGGCACAGGGTGTGGCAGCAATCGGAGGAGTAGTCGTTGCTCCCTTTAAAAAGGGACCGGGATTTTCTCCTACAGTTATCACCAGCGAAGGTGATCTAGCAAACACATTTGGTGATCCAGATGGCGTGCTATACGGACCAACGACCGCGCAACAATATTTGCGTCAACAAGGTCAAGTCACTGTTGTGCGCGTTGGTGGATTGGGTGGATATGAACAAAATGATCCACTCGTCATCAGTGCTGTACCGGGACAATATGCTCGCTATATGGAATCTGGTTCTTTCACAGGAACAATTCTAAATGCGACATACACCTATGTTAATACAGGAAGTTGGAGAATTTCTGGTTCATTGAAATTGGAATTCTCATCTGGTATTTACTCTGGATCAACTGTTCTTGTTGGTGACATTAATTTCCTAACCACATCAGGAAGCACAAGTGCATCGCAAGGATCTGGCACAAATACATTCCATAGTACTTCGTTCATGGCATTGCCATTGACATCTTCTGTTCTTGCTGGTGCAACAATAACAAACACACGTGTTGTTACTGGTAGTATCACACTAAGTGCAGTATCTTCATGCGCAAGCGAATTAAACATTGAAGGTATTCTATCTGGATCATATGGTGCATTCAATCCAAATGCTTGGACACCTGCCGCAACATCATCAATGACATGCGGAACTGCATCACTTGTTTCTGGTAGCGACGAGGTTGTGTTGGCAGTTCTGGCCAATACAGCATATGATCGTGGTCAAAATCTATATGGATTCAATGGATCTATTCTAACAAGCAAAGACACAACAGATGCAGTTGATACTGATTTCATGTTGCAATTGTCTTCTTCATATCTTGATACGGATACAAATACTTATGTATCAAGTTCGTATGGATTATATGAATTCTCGATTGATCCAGAATCTTCAGCATATGTAACAAATGTATTTGGTACAGATCCAAATGCAGGATTTGCTCCAGTTGCTGCTGGTCAAAAGATTGAAGCCGCTTATACATATAAGCACTTTGAATACAAAGCAAAGCGTATTGTAAGTGAAATGCTAGCATCTGGTTCTTGGAAGATTCAAATATCCACTCCGGGCAGCAACATGAAGTTCACCGATGGTATTACTCCTGACGAAGGAACTTCTACATTCGACCTAACAAATGCATATACGCCATTTATTCGCTCACAAAAGATCTCGGCATTTAACAGCACTGGATCTGGAATCGCATATGACTTGTTCCAAGTTCATACTATCAGCGACGGCGATGCATCAAACAAGATGTTCAAAGTTGAAATCAGCAACGTCCGTAGTCCGGGTTCAATCTCTGGAACAAAATATGGTTCGTTCTCTCTTGTCGTAAGACAGTATGGAGACACAGACGCAAAGTCAGTAATCGTTGAACGCTATGACAATCTAAACTTGGATGTCAATAGCAGCAATTATGTAGCTCGCCGTATTGGTGATACATACAACTACATCGACTTCAATGGTAAGATCATTGAAATCGGAAATTATCCACAAAAGAGCAAGAACATTCGCGTTGAAATGGCAACGGCTCCTTGGCCAGTTGATGCAATTCCATTCGGATTTGGTCCATATGCTTCGCCAATCGGTGGAGATTATGCCGCACTAGGTCAAGTGCCTTCAATGTCATACTGCGCTGCATCAGCATACTTGTTGCAACCGGGACGTTATTGCTCTGGTGTAGTGTTCCAACCAGCACCTTCAAATGCAGATGCTGATCTAAGAGCACTGTATCCACAAGGTTCAGCCGAAGGATCCGAGTTGGACAACAAGCAATATTTTGCTCCAGTTCCATACGGTGCATCCGCAGAAGCAAACGCCGCGTTCGATTTGGAAACAGATGCAGGGGTAACTCCGCTATATGTTGCTTCCGAAGAAAGCGTAAATGTAAAGAAGCGCCGCTTCATCCTTGGTTTCCAAGGTGGATTCGATGGTCAGTCTCCATCGATCCCTGTATTGGTAGGCGATGATATTGTACCAACCAATCAACAAGGATTGAATTGCTCAACAAACACATCATACGGTTCATATGCATACAAGCAAGCCTTGACCGCATTGAGCAACGCAGATGAGTTTGATTTCAACCTGATCACCGTTCCGGGTATTAACTACGAACAACATCCATACGTTGCAGGTTTGACAATTGAAATCTGCGAAAATCGTGGTGATGCATTCTATATCATGGACATTGCTCCAAATCAAAATGCAGGTGATGCGGCTATCAACAATGTTGTTGGATTGGCAGGTCAATTCGACACCAATTATGCTGCAACATACTATCCTTGGGTGAAGGTTGTTGACACAAATACCAATAAGATAATGCCAGTACCACCATCTGTTGTAATGATGAGCGTTTATGCCGCAAACGACAAGGTGTCTGCTGAATGGTTTGCTCCTGCGGGTCTAAACCGTGGTGGTATTCCAACCGCAGTATCGGTTGCTGATAGATTGACACACACCGAACGCGACACTCTATATGAAGGTCACGTAAACCCAATCGCAGCGTTTCCGGGACAAGGAGTGGTGGCATGGGGTCAAAAGACACTACAACGCAATCCAAGCGCATTGGATCGCATCAATGTACGTCGTTTGTTGATCGCATTGAAGAAGTTTATCGCTTCATCGAGCCGCTACCTAGTATTCGAACAGAATGTGGCAACAACTCGCCAACGTTTCCTAAATATTGTTAACCCATATTTGGAAAGCGTACAGCAACGTTCTGGTATCTATGCCTTCAAGGTAGTAATGGATGATACCAACAATACGCCTGACTTGGTTGATAGAAATATCCTTTATGGACAAATCTATATCCAACCAACACGTACTGCTGAATTCATTGTATTGGACTTCAATGTATTGCCAACAGGCGCTACATTTCCGGGAGCCTAATAGATAAGGTATAAAAACTTAGTCAAAAGCCCACCGAAAGGTGGGCTTTTTTGTTATATTACCCTCTATAGATTATATTTATAATCGTATGCCTATACTACTGAAAAACTTATTGACAGAAGCTGATAATGTTACTGGTGACGGAAATCCATTGAAAGTTCAATTTTATTGTGACATGGATGGCGTACTTGTTGATATGGATGGCGGCTTTAAGGAAATTTCAGGAGGATTGTTGCCAAAAGAATATGAAGCAAAGAATGGAAAAAGTTCATTTTGGAAACTTGTAAACAAGCATCCTAATTTTTGGATTGATTTGGAACCATTGCCAGATGCCAAAGTACTTTGGAAATTTATCAGAGAAAATTTCAAAGATCCAGTTCCTGTTATATTGAGTGCGGGACAAGGTGCTAGAATAACAGAACAAAAAACAGCATGGATAAGAAAACATATTGATCCAACCGTAAGAGTGATTATTGCTGCGTCTGGTGTTAAGAAGCCAAACTATATATTACCATCAGAAGGTACAGTGACTCATTTTCTTCTTGATGATACTCAGAAGAACATAGATGTATGGAATAATGAAGCTAATCATAGAATTGCATTATTACATACGAATGCAGCAAATAGTATAAAGAATATCACAGGTATGTTCTTGCAGAAATAATGAAACCTATATTACTTTCATCGCTTTTGCTATCAGAAAATATTGAAATCACAAATGTTGTGAAGCTAGAGAACGAATGCAAGGAATTCGCCAAGAAGCTTGTTACTCAAGGAATTATTACCAGCGTTCATAAAGATCTAACGTCGGCAGATGTTCCTGCTATGGATTATTCAGAAGATATGGCCGAGGTTATCCGTAATGAGATAATAAAATGGAAAAGCACAGTCAACGCAAGAGGTGGAAGATGAATTATCCATTATACAGAGACAATCTTTGCCCAAAAATGTGGCATATGGATGAAGATGGTTATAAGCTTGACCAAGAGGTACGAAAGATGCTATTAAAGGTCGCAACAGATTTTGTAAAAAGCTTAAAACAAGATCATGAACTCAATATCAAAATTCACGATTTGGTTATCATTGGCAGTGTCGCCAACTACAACTGGACTGATTATTCGGACATTGATCTACACATCGTTGTTGATTTTTCTGACCTTGAGATGACCAAGGATGATGCGCAAACAATGTTTGACGCCATCAAGACCAGTTGGAATTTCAAGCATGACATAAAGATGAAAGGTCATGACGTTGAACTATATGTTCAAGATATCGAACACGAAGCGGTATCAACTGCTGAATATAGTGTTCTAAATGATAAATGGATAAAAGAGCCGGTAAAACAAAAGCCAAATTTCAACAAGAAGCTCATCAAGAGAAAATACAAAGAGTACAAAAATCAGATCAATAGCCTTGTTAAAAACAAAGATGAAGTTAAACTGAAAAAACTTCTTGAAAAGCTTTACAAGTATCGTCAGGCAGGATTGGACAAGGGTGGAGAATTAAGTGAAGAAAATATTGTATTCAAAATTCTTCGCGCTATGGGTCATCTTGACAAACTCAAGGATGGCATCAATAAGATTTACGACAAAAAGATGAGCGTGAAAGAAATTGCCATAATACCAAGTGGATACAAAAAAGAGGTATTAAGAGTGGCAAATTCAATTTACAATTATGAAATGAGAACTCAGAGTCAAATAGAACAGGCGGACTTGGAAAATATACTAAATTTGTTGTCTAAAAGATTTAATGTTAATATAGACGATGTACACCATGACATTGCCAGAGCGTTGCATAACTTGAGAAAAAAATAAAACCCCGATTTCTCGGGGTTTTTTGTTATGTGAATTGTTTTTGAATTATTGTTTCTTCTTTCTGTCTGGTGGCGGTGGTAGCTTTGCCTTGTCTTCTGGTGTCATCTTTTCTCTTTCTTCCTTGTCCAGTCTACCATTTTTGTTTGTGTCATACTTGGCGATGATTGCCTTCTGCTCGTCAGTCAATACTGGCCCGCCTTTCTTTTCACCTTTTTCTGCGGCGAAAACTGATACTGCTGCTAACAATGCTATTGCGATATACTTCTTCATGTTTATCCTTTTGTTGTTTCAACCATAATCGGTTGATACCATCTATAACTATCACATAACATATTGCAGTCAATAACATTTACACAAGATTTACAAAATTGCAATTGACATAATATATTGTTTATACATAATATTTTTGTATGAAAATCAAGTTTGCAAGATTTGGTGGATTAAGTTCTGTCAATCAAAGAGGTTATAGCAGCGATGTTGGATATCATAGTCCTCCGTGTCGTCGTGGATTTTATGCATTTGTTTGGCCTCATTACGATTTCTTTCTTCTAAGTAACGGAAAGACTACAAGTTATCCGTGGGCAATCGGAACCAAGTTTAGTTATGTCAAAGATAGCAAGGGTAATGTCATTGATGACAAACATCCAGAGCACGAAGAACTTTCCGAGGGTCACAAGTATTGGAGTGTTCCTACCAAGTCTTGGAGTAATCATATGGATGCTTGGTACGATATGGAAAAAGATGTACCGTATCCAAGTTCGGAGTATAACAAGATGCGAGAGGAGTTTGATTCTAAATGGGAAGTTGAAAATCCAAATGTCGGAAAATATGTTCTTATTCAAAAACCTTCCCCGAAAATCTTTGAATATACTGGAAATATTTGGCATCACCTTGGCGAGTATCTTAGTCCAAGCGGTGTGATTAAGAAGAAAGGTGGATGGACTCTTTCAGCTTTTGATGAATACAAACATGCGCTTGAGAAAGATATGCACGCCGCAATTAAACTTCAAACACACCAATATAACCAACGAAAGATTCCTTACTCAACAAAAAATCCTTACAATGGAGTTTGTAAGGATCATTTGGAAGTGTTTATTGAAAAACTTTAGATTTCGTAGAATCCGTTTTTTATTTTTTCTCGATATTCTTTGTCCAAGCGAGCAATCATTTGATCCACGGGCTCATCTCTTGTTGCCATATTGTATCTTAGACGAAAATAATCTTCTTCACCTTTAATCTTATCCCACTCTACACTTGAGTCACTTGTGTAAGCGTACAACGTAGGTTGTTCTTCATTTTCTGGATCAAGTGGTACCACCTCATACGCCGTCGATCCTTCACGTTCGGCATCAACGTCTTCATAGTCAGAATTCACGCCAACTTCTTCTTGATGGTCATACAACCACTTAACAACTTGCTCTTCGTCCATTCCTTTTAGTTCTGGGAACTTGTCCGTATCAATTACATATTCTCCTTTTCCACAATATGTGACATAACTTTCTCCGTGCATAAATCTTAATTTCATAATATTATTTTCTCCAAATCCATTTACTATGTCCACAGTCCCATATTCTGTCAAATCCATTATTTTTCATGTTTTCCCATTCAGACATTTCTGGGTCAAACTTCTCTAATCTTTCTGCCAACTTGTTTTTCTGAAACATTTGTCTGTTGAACAGTGCTTTATAGTCTGGCGAGATATAATAGTAACCTTGTGGAGTATAGCTTTCAAACTTCATTCCCAATTTACTGTATACATCACCTGAAAAATATCTTCTGTCAGAATAACTTACTATGTTATTTGGAGAATAGTCGTGTAGAAATACATTAAATAATTTGCTTGCACCACCATGTATCTTTGTATTTAGCGCGTTGCAAAATCTGGATATTTCCCATTCGCACTTTTTGTCAAATCTACTCTTGCAGAAAGTCATAATACTGACAAGTGTGCCTTTGTAGAATAGTCCATATGCCACAGACGACTTGTCGTTGCCTTGAATGTGACAATTATTCAGAAAGTCTTTCTTGGTGTTAGAGTCTACTTTCTTGATATCACACTCTCTGCCATGAATCTTGGCAACAAATCCGCCAAGAGTTTGTCTAATAATGGATTTTACAATGTTTTGTTTTTGCAGCCATTCGTTTTCAAATATATGAATCAGTTTTATACCCTTCTCTTCACATGCTTGTGTTTTTTCCAAGTGATAATTTTTTGAAACTCGAACGCTTTCCTTGTGCCAATACAGTCCATTATATTCAATAGCTATGTTCAGATCTGGAATATAGAAGTCTAATTCTTTTCCATTAAGAACTGTTCGGTTGTTTCTTGATATCAACTTGCCATTAAGTTCACTGTTTAGAAAGTCTAGCAGCGATTTTTCTCCTGTGTTCTTTTTGTCTGGATAACACAGTTCACAGAATACATTGTTAGGAACATATACTGTAGAGTCGAATGTGTTGCTGCACTTATTGCACCTAAACTTGTATGATTTGGAAAAATGATATCCTTCATACTCATCTGGTTGTATTAGCCATGTAAGATTGTTAGCGGCAAACAATGCAGATAGATCGGTGTAATGATTTTCTTGTTTGCGCTTGCTTCTGCGAGATATAACTTCGTCGGCTTTGCCGGGATTGTCTACACCATATTTGTCAATCCATGTTTGTTTTATCTGTTCTCTTAATGGACTGTTTGCAGATAATACATTTTCTACCCCATAGTTCTGTACAGTTGTTCTCTTAGCTTTGTCTTGTATAGACTTTACTTGCATGGCATATTCTTTGCCATACTTTTCAGACATAGAAGTCTTGTATCGTTCTTGTGTCTCTTTCGTCTTCATGGCGTGACCGCCATATTTTTCATTGAATGTATTTTCTACACCTTGTCTGTTTTTTTCCTTGACATCTGGTGAATTGGCAGAGCAAGACTTGCTACAATACTTCTTGGGCTTGTATTTCTTATATTCGAATACAATTTCACATGTTGGGCATGTAGATTTAATAATGGTGTCTGCGCTTCTAGGTCTGGCCATAATATGCTTTAAGTTTGTAAGTAGCTTATGATTATATATCTAAATAGTCAATAAAAAAATTATTGACGTATATTTATTTATTAGTAGTGAAAATATACACTAAACAATCATTAACCCAATAAGACTATGGCAGAACTACTAGAATCAAACGAAATATTCTTCACGGCATTTGAACCAAAAGTTCAAAACCGTTTCATCGTAAACATTGACGGCGTACCTGCGTACCTAATCAAAGCAGCCGCTCGTCCTTCGATCACAAATGGAACAATTACGCTTGATCACATCAACCTAAAGCGCAAGCTTAAGGGTAAGAGTGAATGGCAAGACGTTTCAATCACTCTGTATGATCCAATTGTTCCTTCTGCTGCACAAGCTATGATGGAATGGGTGCGTCTTGCTCACGAATCTGTAACAGGTCGTAACGGCTATGCTGACTTCTACAAGAAAGACATCACCATCAATGTTCTTGGACCTGTTGGTGACAAAGTTGAAGAATGGCAATTGAAGGGCGCATTCCCATCAACCGTTGACTTCAATGGTAGTGGTCTTGATTGGGCAAGCAACGAAGCATTGCTCATCAATGTCACACTAACTTACGACTACGCAATCTTGCAGTACTAAGATATTTTCGTCAAGATTACACAAAAACCCAGCGTCAATGCTGGGTTTTTTGTTGTAAAAATACATGTAAGAACTAATAAGCTTGACAACTTTTATCGTCCCCCCTATAACCCCTATATAACAATTTGTTTTACATAAGTTAATTATAATTTTTTATACAGTAGTTGATATTTATATATACTCTGTACAAAACAACAAGGAAACACTCTATGAAAAAATCAGAACTCAAAGCATTAATACGTGAAGCCGTGGAAGAAGTGATGAATGAATTTTCACCACTTGGTGTTGCTGAAACACAGCAACTACATGAAAAAGCACCACCCGATTTTCCAAAGGCATTGCACGATAAGCTGTTAAAGCAATATAAGGATGATGAAAGTAAAGCATATGCCACAATGTGGAAAATCTTCTATGCCAAGAAAGGCGGTAACAAGAGAGTTGATGAAATGTGGACAGCTTTTGAAAACAAGAGTTTGAATGAAGCAGAAGAAAAGGGTCAGGATGAAGAGCATGACGAAACTGATTTGAGTAATCCAGAAGAAAATCGTGAAGTTGAATTGGCAAACAAGATCAAAAAGCTTGCTGATGAATTGTTGAGCATGCACGGAGTAAAAGACGAAGAGGGTGAAAAAGAAGAGAATGATAAAAAAGAATCAGATGAAAAAGTCTGAACTTAAACAAGTCATTAGCGAGATTGTTCGCCGTAAGATGGGTGAAAAAACTTCATCTTACGGCTATGTTATGAAGCCAATGGCTGGTGACGATCCTAGTGATCCAAGATTACAGTTGATTGGTTATGGAAATATGCCAAAGAGTTATTGGCAAAAAAAGCTAGAAAAGTATGCGGAAGAATTGCTACAAAGAGTTAAGGATGAAGATTGGAAAACAGCAGCATATTTCATGGAGAAAAACAGTGTGTTTAATCTTGCGGTCAACATGATGAAGGATATTTCATCAGACGATCTCAAGGAACAATTGGGTACAGACAATGAAGAAACACAACAAGATCCAAAAGACATCAGAAAACAAAAGGAAATGGAATCCTTGAAAAAGAAACAAAGTGATTTGAATGACAAAATCAGACAAATTGACGCAAACAAGCAAAAACTAGAAGATCCTATTCGCAGAAAAATTCAAGACTTGGAAAGAAGAAAAGCACCAGAAGTAAAAAAGCTTGGTGCAGTTACCAAACAAATTCAAGATCTACAAGACACATGAAAAAATCAGAACTCAAGAAAATTATATCAGAAGCAGTGATGGAAGTAATGTATGAACAATCATTGCCAACCGGAGTTAGCTCAAAGGCAATTATTCCTATTAGTCAATTTGTGCAACGTGCAGATCAGGTTGATGAAGCAGAAGGTGATTTTCTTGGTGCCAGAACATCAACAATGTCGCCAGAAGAAATGCAGGCATATTTGGCAAGAATCAAGTCTGGCGAAAAAGCAGTAACAGACAAATATAAGATGCCATATATTCATGGCGGCAATATTGAAATCAAGAATGAAGCTGGTCAAACATATGACTTGGACAAGCTCAAAGCGTCAATCATGACTCGTCCAAAGCAGATCTTGAAGCAAAATGCAAAGATGGCAAAGAGTGCAGGTGAAGACACAATGTTCTTTGACATTGGACTACCTGCATTAAAAGGTTTGGCAGTAAATGAAAAAACAGGAGAATTTATCATTGTTGATACATGCCCCGGTGCAGGTGCATGCAAAGTATACTGCTATGCCAAAAAAGGCGGCTATGTTCAATGGAAAGATGCATCAATGTCTCAAACCAGACTGTTGAACTTTCTTGTTAACGATCCACAAGGATTCAAGACACAATTTGAAAACGAACTTCGCGCCAAAGCAACAAGTCTTATCAAAAGAGGTAAAAAAGTAATTGTTCGTTGGCATGATGCGGGAGACTTTTTCAGTCCAGAATATCTTGATCTTGCTTATGGCATTGCCAAGGATTTTCCAGATGTTCTTTTCTATGCATATACCAAGATGGCAAGTGTGGCAAAGAGTCAGAAGCCATCAAACTTTATCATCAATTTCTCAATGGGTGCAACGCCAGAACAAGAAAAGCAAATTGATTTTGGAAAAGATAAACATTCAACTGTTGTACCAAAACCAATGTTTGACAAATATGTGCTGAAAGATGAAAAGGGTAAAGCAATCAGAGATGAAAAGAATAGAATTCAATTCAAAGATGAAGCGGCATTGCAATCATTCAAGAAAGACTTGGCAATGAAATACAATGTACCAGTTGAAAGCATTCTTACATATGACGAAATGATCAAGACACCGCAGTCAAATGAAGAAGGTAAGTATAACATTATTGTTGTGCCGGGCGATGGCGACGTAAGTGCATCACGCAGAGATGTCAAAGGCACATATCTATTAATTCATTGATGTATGAGCGAAGCTGAAGATCAATTGATTGATATTGAAGAAAATCTCCACAAATGGTTCAAGGAGAAATGGGTAAGGTTTGGGCCAGATGGAAAAATTCGTGGAGCATGTGCACGAGGAAAAGAAAGCGAAGGTAAACCAAAATGTCGTCCATTAAAGTCTGCACAAGCAATGGGCAAGAAAGCCAGAGCAAAAGCTGCACGCAGAAAGCGCCGTGAAGATCCAAATCCAGATCGTACAGGAAAAGCAAAGAACGTAAAAACCGAGGAAATTATGAACGAAAATCACATTTGTCCAATTTGCGGCGGTGAACTTGTATCAGAAATGCTGATGAATGAAAAGAAAGATGCGTGCTATTACAAGGTCAAGTCACGCTACAAAGTTTGGCCAAGTGCATATGCATCTGGAGCACTTGTTAAGTGCCGCAAAAAAGGCGCAAAGAATTGGGGCAATAAATCAGAAGGATTTGAACCAGTTGATGAAGCATGTTGGAAAGGCTACCACAAAGAAGGTAACAAAAAGATGTTTGGTAAAACATATCCAAACTGTGTAAAGAACACAAACGAACAAGAAGAATTGGATGAAAAATGGAGCGAGAAATACAAACGCAGTATAGATTGCAGCCATCCAAAAGGATTTAGTCAAAGAGCACATTGTCAAGGTCGCAAAAAAACCGAGGAAGAAATTATGAAAGAACAACAACTTAAAGAAGCCATTAAGAAATTGGTCAAGGAAGTATATGAAGAACAGGCTCAACAGGATGAATGTTGGGAATGTTATGAAGCCGCTATGGAAGAAGGTACCAATGAAGCTTGGGAAGAATGCTATAAGAAAACAAATTGGAGTATGATTCCAGAAGGCGACGAACATACTTGCGAAGGTGATGAATTCTATGAGATATACGGAGACATCAACGCAGATGCAAAAGAAAATCTTGAAGAAGCAGAATATCGTGGTCGCAAAGTACCACTCGGTAAACCAATGCGCGGAGATGTTAAAAAATTCAAAGTGTTTGTTCGCAATCCATCGACCGGAAAAGTAAAAAAGGTCAATTTTGGCGACAAGAACATGCGCATCAAAAAGAGCAATCCAAAGCGCCGCAAGAGTTTCAGAGCAAGACACAACTGTGCAAATCCGGGACCAAGAACAAAAGCACGCTATTGGTCGTGCCGCAAATGGTAATCTTTTAAAATCACACTATTATGAAAAAATCAGAACTAAAATCACTACTTAAAATCATCGTTGAAGAAGTTCAATTTGCCACCAAAAAAGGAAAGTTGTCCGAAGGCAAAGGACTTTCTGGAATGAAGAAAGCACCAGAATCAACCGAACACACAGAGAAAGTTGCAGATTCAAAAGATCTTACGGGTGGCGCACCTGTTGAAAAAGAAGAAGGTAAAAAACTTCCCGTGGTCAAGAAGCCATCCAACCCACAAAAAGTTGGAGATCTTAAGGAAGAAATCTTAAAGATGATCCGCGAAGAAATTGACGAAATGGCTCGGGTCAAAGGAGCGGTTGGATCAAAGTTCAAAGTTCAAGATTCAAATTCACCAACAGGATGGTCTGTTAAAGGACACAAAACAATTCCAGATGGTACACCAACAGAAGCACCAAAAGGACCATATGTTCCAAAAGGAACAGGTATGGGTCGTCCATCAAAGACAGATACATCTGTAGGAGCAGAACCAACCGAAGCAGCAAATTCAAAAATCGTTGTGATCTTTGATGGTGACAATCTTGGTGAACTTGACATGAACAGAGTAAAAGGTTCACTCATGGGATATGTAAAATCATTCTTGGGTGGAAACAATGTATTCTTGGACATATACAAAATTGATCCATCAGTTCAAGCAAAGCTTGATGAATTGAGCGACATGTACTCTGATGGGAAATTGTCAGTTGGTACAGAACTAAATCTTATCGTTGATAAAGACACCGTAAAGGCGGTTTGATATACAAACATATGAAGAAATTAGCCACATCACTACTAACGGTTTTATTGGTTTCAGGATGCGCGTTGCCAAGTCTGCCAAAGATGCCAAGCATGCCAAGCATGCCAAGCTTTGGTAAAAAAGCAGAAGCAACTGTCGCTCCTTCTCAGCCAAAAGAACCAGAAGTAAATGTGGCTGCTATGGTGGCTGCACAAGCTGCAAAAGAAGCAATGGAAAAAACTGCTTTGGTTGAACAAAAAGCCGCTGAAGACAAAAAGAAAATGGAAGAAGAATATGCCAAGCTAAAAGCTGAAACTATCAAGGCATATGATGATCTGAAGAAAAAAGACCAAGAAAACTTCGATAAGATTGCTGAGTTGAACTATGGTGTATATCATGTTACACAAGAAAAGAAGAAAATAGATATCAACACAACTATTGCCCATTTGCGTTCAAAAGAAATAATGATGCGTACAGACAAATTGTCTGACGAGAAAAAAGCAGCAATTCAAAAAGAAATTCTTGAAGAAAAAGCAAAGACAGTAGATCAATTGTATATTCAATATAAGGCAACAATAGATCTTGCTGTAAATCAAAAAGCAGCACTTGATGAAGCAGATCAATTGATTCAACAAAAAGAAAAAGAAAAAACTGCTTTGAAGGAAGCAAATAGAATTGCGCTTGAAAAAGCAGAAGCAGAGAAAAAAGCAGAAGTTGAAAGAGTTAGAAAAGAAGCAGCAGATCAAGTTCGTTTGCTAAAAGAAGCACAACAAGCACAATTGATGCAAATGATGATTTATGGCCTTGGTGGATTAGGATTGATATTCTTGATACTTGGTGTTTTGATAAGAAGCATATCGTTTATCATATCAGCAGTAATGTTCCTTGGTCTAGCATACTTCGCAGCAAGCGTTCCTATGTGGGTCATAGGTGCTGTAGCAGGAGTTTCAATACTAGGGATGGGATTGGCTCAACTTCTATTTAAATCAAAGAAAAAAGAAGCGGCCAAATAAATTGTTTTTATATATACGGAAAACTTTGTGTAATCCATATATATGATAAACAACTGTTATAAATATTATGTCAGACACAACTATTCCTATTGCCAAATCTCTTATACCCAATGCAGCAGTAAAGGCTGCATATGAGCAAAATCAAGCAGAAGCATCAAAGCCAACTCTACCTACTCTAACAGTAGAGTTGCCATCCAAGGGACTATTCTATCCAACCAATCATCCATTGTCTAATGGTAAGATTGAAATATATCAAGTTACTGCACGACATGAAGATATTCTTAGCAATACAAATTTGCTAAGAAAAGGAACAGTATTGGATGAATTTCTGAAGGCACTTATTGCTACACCAAATGTAGGCATCAATGATCTTTTGATTGGAGACAAAAATGCATTGTTCATTGCTGCACGCCGTAGTGCATATGGTGATTCATACACAACAAAAATCAAGTGCCCAGAATGTGGCGCTGAATCAAATGTAGATATTGATCTTGGTAAGATCGGACCAAAGCAGTTGGCAAATAATATTTCACCAGACAAACTTGCATTCGAATTGCCAAATTCAAAGAAGACTGTTGTGTTCTCATTGCTCACACACAAGGATGAAGCAGACATTGATGCTGAAATCAAAGCGTTGGCAAAGTTTGGTGCCAAGAATACAACCACACCAGAAATCACCACACGATTGAAATATACCATCAAGGCAATTGATGGCAACGCTGACCGTGGTCGTATCAAGAACTTTGTTGATAATGAACTCACCGCCAAGGACAGTCTTGCACTACGCAGACATGTTCGTGAAATTACACCAGATATGGACATGAACTTTGATTTCACATGTCCAGAATGCGGTCATCAAGCAAGAATCACAGTTCCATTGGGTGCTAATTTCTTTTGGCCTAATGTATCAGACAATTGATATGAAATGTGAATCTGCGTGCTGAGATAATAGATCTTGCATCAGAGGGATATTTTTATCCAAGCAGTTCAATATTGTCTTATGGAAAAGTTTCCATATTGCCCATAACGGGCGAGGTGGAAGAATTGCTTGCCAATGCTAATTTGGCCAAGCGAGGTTTGCTTGAAGACATATTTTTGAATGTGATTGTTGATGGCGGTGTCAACAAGGATGAATTGCTGCAATGTGACAAAGAGGCTATATTGCTTAATCTTAGAATTGCAAATTATGGCTCGCAGACAAAAATGAAAGCAGTGTGTAGTGATTGTGATAATGAATATGAGCAAAACATATCATTCGCTTTCAGATCAAAGCCATTTAACTTTTTGAAATGCGAGAAAGGAAATAACAAACTTGTATATACATTTCCAAAGTGCAAAAAGAATGTATACTTCAGATTGCCCACATGTTCAGAATATCAGATATACAAGAAAGAAGGTTGGCTATCTTTGGCAAAAAAGATAACAATAGAAATAGATGATGTAAGTGACATATCAAATTTCTATGAATATGAACTGAGTGCAACTGATAGCAAGTTGTTCAGAAAATATTTTGAAGAGAACACACCGGGGTATATAAGCAAAATAGCACTAACATGCCCACAATGTAATACATCATCAACTATGAACATGGACATAGATGTTGATATATTTGGCATAAAACCAGAAAGCAAGATGAACATTCATGCCGAAATATTTGACCTTTGTTATTATAGTAATGGCGCGTTTACTCAAGAGGGTGTTTATAAGATGCCCACCAATATGCGCAGTTTTTATATAAAAAAGCTGGTTGATGCCAAGAAATCAGAGTCAGAAGCTAATAAAGCAGCGAGCGAAGGCAAGGGCAGTGGAGCCAAAATAGCCAAGCCGCCAAGCTTTAAAAAGTAGTCAAAACTGATATTTATAATATAATAAACATTTGTATATAAATGGCAGACGACGACATAAAGTCCAAACTGGAAGATTACGAAAAGTATCAACGTTCTATATCCAACCTATCTGGTGAATGGGCGGATGATTTAGATAGAATTGTCGATCTGAGCAATAAACTTGGAAGCAGAGTAAGAAGTACTTTCAGCGATCTTCAAAAATCAAAAGCGGAATATGCTCAATCGTTGGACAAAGTAAAGCAGTTGGAAGTTGCGTTGAAATCAAATGGAAGAGAAGTTGCGGCATTAATAGCCGCTCAAACCGAGAACAATAGAATTTTGGAAGAAAGACAAGTGCTTTTGAATGAAGAGGCTATGTCAAGAGAACAAATTGCTAAGATCGAAAGAGAGCAAATGCGTAACTCAGGGGCTCAATTAGCAAACACGCAAGCTTTGATAGATGTAAGAAAACAGCAAATAGGAGTTCAAGATAAGTTTAAAAAATTGGAAGAAATGATGGTTGAGGAACAACTTAATGGTATCACCAATCAAGAAAAATATAACGGACTGTTACAGCGCCATGCATATCTTTCAAAAAGAATAACTGAGCTTCACCAAAAAGAAGTTAGCTATATAGGCGACGCCGCTAGGTTGGCTGATCGTGGTTTAGAATTAAGTAAGCAACAAGTGATGGTAAAAAGCAGACTTGGTGCAATAGAAAAAAAACTTTCGGATGATGCATCAAAGTATGCAAAAGCTGACGAACGAAAAGTAGAAATTGAAAATCAGATAAATACATTGCTTCAAAAAGGAAAAGCAATGCGTCAAGAAAAGAATGAGCTTGATGAAAAGAATGCAAAACTTCTTGAAAAGATAAATGATCTCACAGCAAAATGGACATTGCTAAATTTGTTGAAGATGGGATATGACCGTTTTGTTCAACTGGATAAAGCCGCAGAAAATTTTAGAAGAACAACTGGATTCACAAATACGCAGATGGTAGAATTGCGTAAGAATGTTGAATCAGTTAACAAAGACTTTGCTGCGCTTGGAGTCACTATCGAAAATGCATACAAAGCAGCACAAGCACTTACTGATGTATTTGGCAGAACATCTCTTGTTACAAAAGATGCCATAGAAAATATTGCATTGATGAGTGCAAATCTTGGTGTTGTTGAAGCCGATGCCGCCGAGGCATTGTCGATCTTCCAAGGAATGGGTGGCGCAACGCAGGAAGTTGCAATGAATACCATGATGGCTGGAGCCGCATTGTCTGAAAAGACAGGTGTACCATTCAGTAAAGTGATGGGAGATATTGCAAAATCGTCCGGTACTACTGCAATGCTTCTTGGAACTACGCCAAGTAAACTAATGAAGGCGGCGATTGCCGCCAGAGCACTTGGTACAGACCTTAATACAATCGCAGCACAACAGGAAAAACTGTTGAATTATTCTGATAGCATCAACAGTGAACTTGAAGCAAGTGCATTACTGGGCAGAAGTATTTCATTCCAAAGAGCAAGACAACTTGCATATGAAGGTAAAGTTGAAGAATCAGCAAAAGCCACACTTGATATGGTCAAGCAAGCTGGTGACTTCAATGAAATGAACATATATCAACGCAAGGCACTTGCTGCTGCGTCTGGTATGGAATTGAAGGATTTGACCAAGATGATGGCGGTCGAAGTGCAAAAGAATGAGATTAGAATGAAAGGAACGGATGAACAAAAGGAACAGCTTAAGATGCAAGAAGCTGAACTTGAAAAGCTTCGCAAAACAAATGATCTCACAAAGGACAGCGTGTTGGAAGAAAACAAGAAAGCAATTGCACAGGCAAAGATTCAAGGGCTGATGACACAGATCAACAACTTACTTGATCAAATGAAGACAACATTTGCAGACCTTCTTGAACCAGTAATTACTCCGTTGGTCAAAATACTTATACCAGCGTTCAAACTTCTTTCACTTGTTGTCAAAGGCATTGCACCAATCATAAAAGGAATGGTATATCCGTTCCAATATATAGCAGAGAAAATTTCAGAATGGACAGATGGTCTTGACGTTGCATTGAATACATCCAAAAAATTCAAAGAGTTTTTTGAAAACGATGTAGTAAAAGCTATATTAGGTATTGCTGGAGCCGGAATTTTATACAAGGTATTTTTTGGATCGGGCGGACCATTAAAATTGATGAGCATGTTGTCTACTCCATTCAAATATGCGAAAGACGCTATAAGTGGAATGATGGGCAAAGGTGCAGTAGATCCATCCAAAGGATTATCTGATATATCAAAGGGAGCGGAGAAAGTTCCATCAAAGTCTGGTGTTAAAGATTTTCTATCTGATCTTGCATCTGGCTTGAAAAAGATGGGAGATGGTAAAGTACTATTTGGTGCATTGAACTTGATACCTTCGTCAATTGGATTGATTGCAATGATACCAGCAGCAATTGGTATGGCGGCAATTGGTGTAACTGGAGGACTGTTTGCAGTTGGAGCCAAAGGATTGGCACAAGGTCTTTCTGCACTAGCAAATCCTAAAGTTCTACTTGGTACGCTTGCATTACTTGGAATTGGTGGAGCATTTGCACTGTTTGGTTTGGGTGCAAAACTTGTTGCCGATGCATTTGTATCAATCGCAGCAGTAATACCAGAAGCTATTGTTCCACTTACTCAACTTGCATTATTGTCTCCACTTCTTTATGTCGCGGCAGGTGGAATTGGAGCACTTGCTGTTGGATTGGGAGTTTTAGCAGCGGCAACAATTCCTGCAACAGTTGCTTCGGTGGGAATATACGTTATTGCAAAGTCCGTAGAAAAACTTGGAAACAGTTTTGAACAAGTATCCAAGAACACAATTTCGTTGGCAAAATCAATTCCTACTGTAATCAATCCTATAAAGCAATTTGCTTCAATAAACATGAAGGAAACTGCGGAAGGAATGATGATGTTGAGTAATTCACTTGCTTCGTTTGGTGTTGGGTCTGCGGTTGCCGGTATAGGTTCATTTGTTGGAAATTTCTTGGGAGGCGATCCTATAGCAAAAATGGAAAAACTAGCATCCATCAGCGACAGACTTAAAGATGCAGCATCAGCAATAAGTTCAATTGCGTCAGCGACTAGTAGATTTAGTGCAGTAGATAGTTTTGCAAAATCGGTAGGAGTGTTGGCCGACTCATTAAATAAACTCACAGATTCACTTGGCGACATAAAAACAGAAGAACTTGCCAAACTTTCTACAATAGCAGGCGCAACGGGTGCAAGAACAGAAGCAGCACCAGCCGCAACAACAATGTCCACAGAAGGTATAGAAGCAAAATTGGATAAATTAACTGAATTATTGGTAGGTGGTGCAGTCAAAGTATACATTGATGGAAAGAATGTAAGTGCTGTAGTCGCCAACACTGCGGGCAGATAATACTTATATGATATGATACAAGATGCTCCAATACCAAAGCCATTAAGTCCGATTCAAAGAATTACAGCGGACGAGCGTCTTGCAACGTTTCAAGCACAATCCAACAGTATATACAACAAGTATACTCCGTTTACAACATATAGCATAGGTCCATCACAGCCATTCATATACACAAAGATCAGCGACTCTACAATATTAAAGAACTTTACAAAGTATGACACATATGCTGCGCCGATTGGTTCAACGGCGAGAGATGTTAAGCGTATTGGACAATATTCAATATCAGGAAATGGAATACTATATCTTGGCAAACAGTTATATCTTCAGAAAGAAAATGCATTCAATGAAACCAGAATATACAATCCACTTAGTTTGCTAAAAGCAACAGCAAGACCTGCGTCACTTGGATTGATTGATTATCCACAAAGACATTTGGAAACAAGTGGTGGACTATTGAATTTCTTCAAGGACGCATTGCTAAGTACAATTGGTTTTGAGAATAAGGATTCGAAAACACCAACAATAGAAGGAACCGCCACTGGAAGAAATGGTCAAACTCCATATGCTTCTTATGTTGGTGCACATGGCGGAGCAAGAGCGGGTTTGATGCGACTTGGAACAGCATCAGCAGCAAGTTCAATTTTTGAATCAACATGGGTTACAAATCCAAGTCAAGGTAGTACAAATGGAGGATTTTTAGCAAACCTTGGAAGATCATTAGTTAACAAGCTTAAATCTCTTATACCAAGCACAAATCCACTAGGAGCATTTGGCGGAACAAGTTCAGAAGCATGGGAATTCAGACCAGAATACAAGAAGGGTAAAGATGGAATATATTACGCATTCTTGGCAGACAATTCTGGATTTATGACAGTGAATGCACCAGCATCTCAGCTGTTCTATAACGATAGAACATTTGCTTCTGCAAATGCCGCGCAAAGATCAACAGTAAAAATAGCCAGTGATTTTCACAAATATTATCCACAAAAACAAGCAGACGCAAGCAGCAGAGTTTGGTATGCGAACCCATCAAAAATTTCAGAAGACTCGGTTGGTATAACAGATGTTGATGGAAATAAGAACAACTTAAAAAGTCTTCATGAAAGAATGGTTAAGTCAATCAGTGCGTTCCAAAACCCAACAGCAAATCAGTTCAGAAGATCCGCAGAAAGATACAGCGAAGTAAAAGACTCAAAAGGAAACAAGTATCCAACATACAATGATATTCCAACTTATGGTGAAGAAAATAAGTATGAATTGAGAATTGAAAATATCAAAGGAGCAATACCAATACGTAAGAGAGGATTTTCTGAGGCAACTTCATTCGCCAATATTAGCAACGGAAAAACAACAGGCGAAGATTCATATAATACGTTGGAAGCAATAAGTGGAAAAAGAGACACCATACCAAAAGAACTACTTGATGCAGATCCAAATCAGTCGAAAGATTTGATATTTTTCTATTTCTATGATCTTATTAATGAAATGTATATTCCATTCAGAGCAACAATTAAAGGATTAAGCGACCAACATAATGCTGAATGGGAAGAAATTTCATATATTGGCAGAGCAGACAAGCTTTTCATGTACAAAGGATTTTCCAGAGATGTTAATTTTTCATTCACTGTATATGCAAACAGCGCCAAGGAAATGCTGCCAATGTGGGAAAGAATCAATTACTTGGTTGGATTAACAAGACCAAGCAAATACACTGCACTACCAAACAAGCCAATGACTGCAAAACAAAAACAAGAATTATTGGGTAATGCAACTGAAGCATTGAATTTGGCCAACGAGGTAGGTGACGTTGGTGGACAGGAAGCAGCAAACACCAGAATAGAAGAGTTGAACAAAATAAACTCGAATGAGACAACTGGTAGAGAAGGAAAGTTCATATATCCTCCAATGACCACATTCAGACTTGGAGACATGTACGTTGATCAACCTTGCATATTAAGCAGTGTTGGTGTTAATATTTCAGACGATGCAAATTGGGAATCTCTTCGCGCCGATGATTATTCATACATATACAAGCAATATAGCGATGACATAATTTCAAAGGGAACAAAGTCTCGCCAACTGCCATTGCAAGTTGATGTATCCGTCACATTAAAGATTCTTGAAAAGGCACTTTCACTAGGAAAGAATGCACACTTCGGAAAAACAGAATATGATTTCTCTGGAAATGAAACCAAGAGGTGGGTACTATGAACAGATATACTCCAACCAGCAACAATGTTTTCAATAGATATGATGGTAAAAGAGTGTTTAGAACTACTCGATATCCAAAAATACCATTCTACTACGACGACATATACATAATAGCAACAGAAACAGACTATTTAGATAGCATGGCACAGAAGTACTACAAAGATCCATCACTTTGGTGGATACTTGCTCAAGCCAATGGAATCAAAGGAACACTTAAAGCTCCAACAGGAAAACAAATGAGAGTACCACAGCGAGTGGATTTGATAGTCACAAATTTTACAAAAGCAAACGCAGTTTAAAATCGTTACATAATTTATGCCAGAACCATATAAATTTCCTTGGGGTCTAAAACCATTGGATCCAATGGTAGAGAAAGAATTTCAAAGAAGAGTCAAGGATTACAATTTGAATCCAACATCTTCTCCATCAGATTCTGCTCCATATTCAGGACCAAGAACAGCATGGATACGTGTGTTCTCAAATGGAATATCAAAGGACGACGAGGAAAATGGCACACCGAACGGATTTGTTTTGGGAGGAACGGAAGGGTTTGACGAGAGTTATGGATTTGCTCCTTCTGCATATGATATGGAAGCAACAGATGGTAAGGTAACAATCGGCGTGGACTGTTGGGGAGATAAGCACGAAATATCAGCAACGCCTACCGACCCATCGTTGGGAGTTGGTTCTGATACACCACACAGACCACCACCATCTGTCGTATCATTGGAAACAGAATTTTCTGGCGGAAACAACTCTGGTTTCAACGCCACATGCAGAAAAACAAAAATTTCATGGAAGTGCTACTCGCTTTCACAACTTGAATATCTCACACCATATTTTCTTACACCAAGAATAACTATATTGGCAGAATGGGGATGGAACAATTATGATCCTTCATCGCTTGTTGATCTTACATCCACAGAAACACTATACAAGATATTCAAGGGTGACAAAGAAGAAATAGATAACAGAATAAGAAGATCGCATGGCAATTATGACTTGGCACTTGGATTCATAACTGATTATGGATATACCATGAATGACTTTGGTGGATTTGATGGATATACCACAATAACTAATGCGAATTATTTGGTCGAAGGAAAATCTTATCAAAATCGCCAAGATTCAAAACAGGACAATACAAATCCATCTGCCTCATTAAAACTTAAAGACTTCAAGGAATTTGTGTTTGAGGACATGGACAATCTCACAATTAAGAACACAAACGCAAGAACAGTCCGAGTTGAGAATCCAAGATATTCTGGTCCATATGGGGGAAACATCTACGGAGGAAACTATAGTCCAACATATACAGAAGAGCGAGATGCATCAACTGACATAAAAATAAACACAAAATACAAAGTATTTAAAAACGACGATGATCAATGGATGCGAATGGATTTGGTTGCGGAAATAATAAATCAATTTTTCTCAATCAAGTTTTTGGATTCAAACAACAAGGAAGTTGATGTGGCGGCTGGAGTTCTTGATATAAGAGAAGTTCCAATATGCGCACACCCTGCCATAAAATCAACCAATAGAAACTTCATTATACCAAATAAATTTGCTCCAAGGTTTGTGTCAAAATCGGATAGTACAAAAGACGATTCGTTGGTTGATAAAGAAGCAAGAAGACTGAGCGACATAAAGCAGGTTGGGTCAATTTCAACCACGCAAAATCCATCGCCAAATGGAGAGTATGCAAAACTATTCCCAGATATATTAAAAGTAATAGAGGAAAATAAATTGGATGACACGTTTGACAATTTGGTTTCCGCGCTCAACACGGGAGGAGCCAGAACAAAATATGGATCATTCCCACAGTTCAAGGACTATGAGGACAATGTAAATAACAAAGGATATCCAAAAGCTGGATATTGGGGATATTTGGAAGATGTATTTGTTTCAGTAAAATACTTCAAAGGTTTGGTTGAAAAGCACGAAACAGTCCTTCGACTGATTGAAGAGTTGTTACAAGGTATATCCGAGTGCATGTGCAATATAGCACAGCTACAATTGAAGCCAGATACAGTGGGCAATGTGAGAAAGTTTGTCATTGATAACAATTTTACTCCAATTGGTGACGACAGAAGCGCGGAAAAACTTCCAAGATTTGTATTGAATGCAACAAACAATGCATTCATGAAGAGCAATTCCATCACCATAAAGATCAGCACGGATATGATGAATCAGATGGTGATGCAAAGCGCAAATCAAAAACAAATACCATCAGAATATGGCACAGCCACATACGATCCAAAGAGCATGAAATATAGCGTGTTTCAACGCGGAGATAGAATGTTTAACTGTGGTGTATTTACTCCAAAACAAATACAAGATTCAAATTCTTCCACAGACAATGGTAAAGGAAAATTCACCAGAATGTTTACAGAACAAAACCCAGATTTATATGTGTATATTTACAACCCGACCAAGAAAGGACAAAACTTTTTGGAAAGAACAGTGGGAACAGGAACAGATTCTGATGAAGCAAATCAGGTGTATATACTCACGGAAACAAATTCAAATTTCTTGAAAACTATTTTGCTTGATATGAAGAATGCAAGTAAAGCTGTTTATACCAACAATGGAATCATGCCGGGCACAGATTTCAAGATGGAATTTTTGGGATTGTCGGGTATAACATTTCTTTCGCAGTTCACATTAGATCATGTGCCAAGAACATACAGCTACAAAAATGCCGTGTGGCAAATATCAGATGTAAGACATAGAGTGGAAAATAAGATATGGACAACCAGCATAACCGCTCAAGCCAGACCGTTCATAACAATAAATGAAAAGGTATGAAATATAACGACAAAATAGTTGGAGAATATGGAACGTTTGTTGATTTGAATGGAGAATATCCACTCCCATCAAAACCTTTGCCAAACAAAAATGATTATGACAAGGGTATATTTATGCGAGCATTTTCAAAAAGAATAAATGGCAACATCATAAATGAAGTGAGTATGGAACAGGCAAATCGTTTGAACTCTGAACTTTACAAAGTAGTGGTGGCAAAATGGACCATATCAGGACCAAGAGAAAATAGAATTATAAATGGAATACTTGAATATGGTGTAAAACAATCAAACAAATACGAGATTGAGCGCATAATAAAAGAAGAAGAAATTGATCTTTCAAAAGTGCTTAATAATCATCTTGAATATTGGCGAGGACATTGAGTTCTTGACTTTTTAGGAAGTGTTCATCAATATGTGAACGTGCATATTGTAGAAACACAAGACGAGCTTATTTTGATGTGTAGTCACATTGGCAGCGATGCTTTTGTGATGGATGCTGTTTGTGTTGATCATGAAAAGCATGCCCAAAACAACAATATAAGTTTATTGATGTTTTACTTCATGTCTTCCAAGAGTTTATGGTGTTTACCACTTCATCACAACGAGACACTTCCTATTGCCAATTCACTGAGCAAGGTCAAGGATCATCTCAAATTCTCTATTCACAACAAGTTTGTTTTTGACAAGAAATCAGTCATACAACTATTTGATGATGACTATGATTTCATTGATATAAGCATTCTCAAGTATCTTGATGAGGGAATTATTGACCAAAAGCAACACGAAACAAACGCGCATATTTTTATTCGATCAAACTTTAGAAATGTATCAAATATAAATGCTTGCACTCCAATCTACAAGCATATCAGAGCATTCAGTGAAAAGATAAACAACCTTGGTAAGATAAACAATGAAATGATTCGCGACGATGGTTTCAAGTTTGTCAATAACACCATGACAAAGTGCTTTGCCAAATTGGAGAATGTTGGACTGTGCGTGAATGAAAACTTCACTGAAGAATTTGGAAATGATCAGACCAAACATATCAAAAACAATCTTGTGTTCTCTCAATATAATCTTCTCACCAGCACTGGCAGACCAAGTAATAGATTTGGTGGAGTAAATTATGCGGCGCTGAATAAGAATGATGGCAGCAGAGAATGTTTTATCAGCAGACACAAAAGCAACGGCATGCTTGTGATGATGGATTATAATGCATTTCATCCAAGACTAATTGCTCATCTTGTTAATTTCAACATGAGTGCCGAGGAAAATCCATATGCATACTTGGCCAAATATTTCTTCAACAAGAAAGAAGCAAATGATGAAGATATTGCCGTTGCCAAAGGATTTACATTCACACAGCTATACGGCGGCATAGACAAGAAATGGCTGCATATTCCATACTTCTCAAAGATCCAAGAATATATTGATCATCGTTGGAAATTCTTTGAGCAAAATGGATATATTGAGACGCCAAAATACAAGAGAAAAATCAAGGAATGTCATATTCCAGACGCCAATCCAAGCAAGCTGTTCAATTATATTCTACAGGCATTTGAAACAGAAACAGCCGTGGAAGTTCTTGGAGACATTCTGTCTGAACTAAATGGCAAGAAAACACAGCCAATATTGTACACATATGACAGCATCCTTTTTGACGCTCACAAAGCAGACAAGATGGATACAATCAAAAAGCTGAAAAACATAATGGAACGAGGCAAGTTTCCTGTCAAAATATATGTAGGAAACAACTACAAGGATATGAAGCAAATATCCATACCTTAATATTTATAATAAGCATATATATCACTGTAGGTTTGTGATATATGATGATATTTATATATTATGGATAAAAGCAAGATTATAGATGAAATATTAATGGAGTGGGCGATGCGTTCGCCAGATGGTCTTGTGGGTGGGCATGACACGCCAGAAAACATGGCGGTGCTGAATGAGATATTGGCCGAAAAGGGTGCATTGAGTGCCGCCGAAAAAAATATAACAGGTATAAATCCTTTTCAAAGCAATTTAGAAAAAAGTACAATGTCGCTGTCTCAACAAGAAAAAGATACACTAAATCCATTGGATATAAAGTATTTTGAAAAAGTTGGACCGAGATATATTGCAAGAAAAGATCATCCCATAAAAAATTATGCGGGATCAGCAAGATACAGCGACTTGGCGCAAATGGAAAAAGTACTTAAAAAAGTATTTCCAAACACAAAAGTTGAGCCAGCAATTGAAAAATTTGAATTAAAAAACAAATATAGCAAACCCGAGTGGTCATTGGAGTATTTAGAGAATGTAAAAAGTTTCAATAGACCATCTGCGATAGGAATTTTAAGCGCGTTGGACCAATTAAGTAAAGAAGATAAAGAAGAATTTTTAGATTTAAAATTTGATAGACTTGATGCAAATGAAGCAGTTACATTTTTAAATAGAAAAGGCCCAAGTTATACGAAATTTTTAAAAGCACTGGATGCCTCTAGAAAAGCCAAAGCGAAAGACGGCGATCCAGATGAGGGAGAGGCAAGCGGTTCAAAGGCAGGACGAGGAGAATTCATTATGACACTCTTGATAAAAGGAGCGGAGTCGGCGGGAATTGCCTCCGGTGATATTATTTTAAATGACGGTAGAAGTATAGAAGTCAAAGAAACCGATGATGTGGGAGAATCATTTAGAGCAACCCGTGCATCGTTTGGTGGACAATTTAATAATATTCCTTATGTCGCTGCGGTGAGCGAACTCATTGCTTTTTGTTCTGGAAATAAAGAGAGAGCAGATGCACTGATTGAACTCACAGAAAAAGCCGGTATAGTTGATGGTACTGGATCTGGAACTGGTAAGAAAAGAAAAGAGCTTAGTTATTTAAAAATATTTTTCACAAACCCTAGTATAGAATCTATCAATACTTCTATTGTTTATGGTCTCGAAAAGCTTGGTGCGCATATTCGCAATATTAACAAAGAAGAAGCAGAAAACCAAATAATGGCACCCGACAAAGTGGAGTTTGATGTAAAAAACCAAACCAACGTACTGAAGGTAACAGATGTTGATCCTAATTTAATAGATAAAGTACAAAACCCACCGGCAAAACCAGAAACAGTCACTATAAAAGTTTCTTCTATAGAAAAAGAAAAAAAGAGAGCAGAATTGATAATACCGCAAATAAAAAAACTTAAATTTTTTAAATATGAAAAAACTTCTATGAAAGAAGTCTTTACTCCCGAAAATATTGCAAAAAGCATGTTTGAGGCAATGAGTAAGCCACCGGGACACTATACGGGTGGTATTATATTTTACAATAGTAATAATGGAAAATTTACATACGAAGAAGACCTCACGAACTTTAAACACGGTCAATATTATTTTCAAAGCTATCAACAAACGGGTCCAAAGTTCACAAAGAAGGAACCGGATAAAATTAAATCATGAAAAGAACATTATTTGAAACAATAATAGAAGATTTAGAATGCACAAAAATTGAATCGGGAGTTTTTGATGCATACAATCCAGATCATCTCGCTATGCTTGTAGAAAGCATGGTTAATTTGGGAGTATCCGAGGAGCAGGTGGAGGAGCAATTGCAATCTGCAATGGAAGAAGGAAAATACCCGGAGCGCCAAGCATACAATAAAGAAGGATGGCTTGTTACGTTTCCATCTAAAGAATATCGCGATGCTGCAATCAAGAAAAGAACACATTTTAGTTCAGACCCAACACATGGAAAAGGTGGAATGAATTTGTATTATAAGAAAAAAGGAAAGCAAAAGCGCCAAAAAGCACAAGTTACAACAACAACGCAATCACAGGGCGAAAAACCAACAGCAGCGGCTCCACAACAAAAGACTCAAGTACAGCCACAAGCAGTAAAACAAACAGAACCGACAAAAAGTACAGCAACACCACAACAAAAAGAACCAGAAGACACAGAAGATCTTGATTTTGATTCAAGAGATGATGATTTGGAAAGATATATCGCCGCAAAGTCTGGTGGCAAATTCAAATCAAAGTATTCACAGCCTACACAAACAACACAACCTTCTACGGAACCATCAAAACCAGCCACAGCACCCGCAATCGACGTTCCTGTTGTAACTGCTCCACCGAAACAATATTCTGAAGTATCGAAGAAGTTTGCATCACAAAAGCGTTGGGTTCCTACTCCATATGATGAATATCATGATGCTGAAGGAAATGTTGTTGCTGTGGTTGGATTGAGTGGAGAAATTGTTCCTGTCAAAAACACTGACAGAGAAGAGTACAAAATTTTTGCTGAAAAGAATATGCCACTATGATTTATGGTTGAGCATAATACACAGTTGTTATGTACTTTTTCAAAAAAGGACATGTATCAGGAAGAGATAGAATCCATCTCTGATTATTATCAGATTGTTGATGGAAAAGTGTATGTGCTTGAAAGCAAATCAAATTCATATGACATATTTCTTACCTATAATGTGGTAAAGAATGGCGGACAATTTTATCCCAACACAATTTCAGTTCATCGTAAAAAAGAGTTTAACATCATATACAGCATAAATGCATTGAATGGACTGATACTGCACGAGAATAATGGAGTACAATCATCAACTCATAAGATAGCTTGGGAAAATTACAGCAATTGTTTTATATCAGCAAGAGATGGTAAAGTGAAAATCACGCCAACAAAATTGCTGAAAATATATCGTATAAATTAGCATATATACTTGACGGATTGTTTGTGGTCGTTATAGTTATATCCGAATTAACGAATGACTAATTAACGATTGAAAAATGAACATCACGTTTATTATAGATTGACGATTAGCATTTTTTGGTTCATAGTATTCAACATTGACCGAGTTGAGTACTTTCAAATTGGTCAAACAACATTAAACATTAACGAATAAAAAATTATGCCATTAGATCTAAACAAAATTAAGAGTCGTCTTGATACACTCAAGAACAACACTACCAAGTCCACTGCTCTGTGGAAACCGCAAGGCAAACAAACGATCCGTATTGTTCCTTACGCTCACAATCCTGAAAATCCGTTCATTGAACTGCTTTTCCATTATAACATGAACGGAAAGACATATTTGTCCCCGTCTTCATTTGGTCGTCCTGATCCTATTGTTGAGTTTGCCAACAAACTTAAGAAGAGTGGATCCAAGGATGATTGGAAGCAAGGTCGTGCGCTAGAGCCCAAGCTTCGCACATATGTTCCTATTCTTGTTCGCGGACAAGAATCCGAGGGTGTGAAGTTCTGGGGCATGGGCAAGCAGGTCTATCAGGAACTGCTCGCAATCATCGCTGATCCCGATTACGGTGATATCACTGATCTAAAGACTGGACGCGACATCACTGTCGAGTTCAAGACTGCGGAGGAAACTGGAAAGAGCTTTCCTGAGACCACAATCCGCGTCAAGCCCAACACCAGCATTGCATTCGATCCGAGTGACAACGCGGTGAAGGAAAAGGTCAAGAATCAGAAGAACGTTACGGAACTGTTCCCTGAATTGACTTACGAGGAACTTGCTGCCGTGATGGATACTTGGCTGAATGCATCTGAAGCAAATCCCGACGGTGAAGCTGCTCCAGAAACTACTGAGACAACTGAAACTGCCGAGGAAACAGCAAAGCCTGTTCAGAGCGCAACGGCAAAGGCGGCTATCAAGCCAGCCAACTCCAGCAAGGCAATTGCTGACGAATTCAACGACTTATTCAACTCGTAAGAGTTGGATGTTGGTGAAATGATTAAGTGGGGTGTGCCGCGTGGGTGCGCGGCACACCTTTAATCTCAACTATAAACATTATGGAAAAAGAAAAAAAGAAAAAGTCTGTTGAAGTAGAATTGACTTCTGGTAGAGATGAATTGGCGGAATCTATTGCTGAATCACTGAATAAAAACAGCGATGGCAAGGTTGCGTTTTTTCTTGATGCCGAAGATGATCCTTCACAAATCACTGATTGGGTTTCAACTGGCAATAGCTTGGTTGATCTTACAATCGCCAATCGTCCTAATGGAGGATTGCCTGTTGGTCGTATCACCGAACTAACTGGACTAGAAGCATCTGGTAAAAGCCTTATGGGCGCACATCTTCTTGCTGAAACACAACGTAAAGGAGGGTTGGCGGTATTTATTGACACTGAAACATCTGTGTCTACTGACTTCCTTACTGCGATTGGAGTTGATGTACCAAAGATGATGTATATCAATGTGGACACGGTCGAGGATGTCTTTGACAAAGTTGAAGAGATCATTGCTCTTGTTCGCAAAGCAAACAAGAATCGTCTTGTTACAATTCTTGTTGACTCTGTTGCTGCCGCTTCTACAAAGAAGGAATTGGCCAGCGATCATGGTGCCGATGGTTATGCCACAGGCAAAGCAATCGCCATCAGCAAGGCGATGAGAAAAGTCACAGGCTTGATTGCAAAACAGCGCATTTGCTTGTGCTTTACCAATCAGCTTCGTCAAAAGGTTGGATTCGTTGGCTTGGGTGACCCTTGGACCACCAGTGGCGGAAAGGCAATTGCATTTCACGCATCACTACGTCTACGTCTACAGCAAATGAATCAAATCAAGAACGCGGACAAGCAGACGGTTGGTATTCGTACAAAGTGCAAGGTTGTTAAGAATCGTATGGGACCACCTATGCGCTCTGTTGAATTCGATATCTACTTTGATCGTGGTATCGACAACTATAGCAATTGGTTGGAACATCTGATTGAGTGGGACATTGTAACCAACGCCAAGAAGGTCAAGAGTGACTCCAAGAAGACAAAGAAGCAGTTGGAAGATGAAAAAGAAGAGGATAAGAAGGCAAAGAGTCTTCAATTCATCATGCCTGTTGAGGGTAAAGAACCCGAAACAATCGTGTTTGAAAAGAGGGATCTGCCTAAGTTACTGAAGGATCGTCCTGAGTGCCGTGAATATCTTTATGGCAAACTGTGTGAAAACTTCGTAATGAAATACAAGGCTCCAGACTCCGAGATTGCGGACGACATTGAATATGACGACGCATCCGAAGGCTCTGACGAATAAAAAATGATCGTGTGGAGTGAAATACCTCCACACGGTTATCATATACATGCAAGAAGAAACCAAAAAGAAATTTTCATCTATATTTTCGCAGATTAAAGCGGAGCATGCTTCCTTGCCTGTGAATACAAAGAAGGACAAAAACAGTGATGTTCTTGTTGTTGATGGAACAAATAATTTCATTCGTTGTTGGACTGTGGTTCCAACATTGAGTGATAATGGTGATCATGTTGGTGGAGTTTCTGGTTTCTTGAGTAGTCTTGGTTATGCAATAAAATTATTGCGTCCAACCAGAGTCATTATTGTATTTGATGGCAAGGGTGGTAGTGAGAGACGCAGAAAATTATATCCACAATACAAGGAAGGACGCAAGGTGATGAAGCGTCTTAATCGTGCATACGAAGAAATGTCTGACACTGAAACAGAGCAAAAATCAGTGGTTGAACAAATGGGTAAACTTGTATCATTCCTACAAGAACTTCCTGTGAGTGTAATTTCAATTGATCATATTGAAGCCGACGATGCTATTGCATATATTGCCACACAAATGTATAAAGATGGCCGAGTTACCATTATGAGTGGCGATAAAGATTTCATGCAGCTAGTAAATGACCGTGTTCAGATTTGGAGTCCAATCAAGAAGAAGGTGTATGGAATTGCTGATGTAATCAACGAGTATGGTATTCATCCTACCAATTTCATATACTATCGTATCCTTGAAGGCGATTCTTCGGATAATATTGATGGTGTAAAAGGAATTGGATTAAAGACTGCGATCAAGAATTTTCCTATGCTTACTGAAGCAGAAGAAACATCTGTGGAAAAAATATTGTTGCGTGCAAAGGATTGTGTAAATGAAAAGAAGGCATATGCATCTGTTGTTGAACATGCCGAGATTGTTCAAAGAAATTATACACTAATGCAACTGAAGAACCCAGATTTTTCTCCTTCTCTTCAATTGAAGATACAAGAAAACACAGAGCATATTTATGCTTTCAATAAATTTCATTTCATCCAGAAACTGACCACACATGGAATGCACTCCAGTATTCCTAATTTTCATGTATGGCTTCAGGAGGTATTTTATCCGTTGTCGGTTTTTGCAGCATCTTAAATGTTTCAATATTTAATCGTTGACGGAACGACAACAGTCGTGTAACTTCTTATTCACTTAATCATATGGCACCAGTAATCATAGACAACTTACATAAGTTTGGCTTGGATTTTCAAGTCAAAATCATCGCGAGCATTCTCACGGATAAATCATTCCTTGAGCGTGTGGTAGATATCATTGAAGTGGAGGCATTTGAAAATTCCGCCCATCAATGGATCCTCAAAGAAATCATTCATTACCAGAATGATTATAAGGAGTTGCCTACCATGCAAGTGTTCAAGGTTCGCGTGGACACCATTGAAAATGCCGAATTAAAGGAATCTGTAACTGAACAACTTCGTCGTGTATACAACAAGGTCAGTGAAACAGATCTTCAGTTTGTACGCGAACAGTTCCTTGAATTTTGCAAAAATCAAAAGCTCAAGGGTGCCATTATGGAGTCAGTTGACCATCTTCAGTCTGGTCAATATGATAGAATTAAAGCACTGATTGATCGTGCTATGAAAGCTGGTATGGAACGCAATCTTGGCCACAACTATCACAAAGAGGTTGCTGGACGCATGAGTGAAATGTGCCGCAAAACAATTTCGACTGGGTGGGAAGTTGTTGATTCGCTCATGGACGGAGGTCTTGGGCCGGGAGAACTTGGAATTGTTGTTGCTCCTGCTGGTATCGGCAAGTCTTGGCTACTTTGCAGTCTTGGTGCAAAAGCAATGAAGCAGGGCAAAAATATTGCTCATTTTACACTTGAGCTTAATGAAAATTATGTTGGTCTACGCTATGACTGCTGCTTTACTGGAATTGATTTTCAGGAAATCAAACATCGTCAAAATGATGTTGAAGAAGCAATCAAGAAGAT
>Ga0315904_10000842_pt1 | contig 48854 bp, 55 predicted proteins | sample LakEriMetagenome_6_FD_203529 | JGI IMG/M metagenome (GOLD analysis project Ga0315904, IMG submission 203529) | Freshwater fungal communities from buoy surface, Lake Erie, Ohio, United States - Buoy 12 MA120 | ecosystem: Environmental > Aquatic > Freshwater > Lake | place: USA: Lake Erie, Ohio...
ATCATCATTTGTTGCATATTTTAATGAAAAACATGCGGCATGTGTAAATTTATTATCACGCGGAAATAAATCAAAATAAAATTTACCAATTATTCTTTTTTCTTTAATATCATGCACTAACCATGTTTCTACATCTTCATGCCATGCTTTTTCTTCTTCTTTTATAAATTTTAATCCAAATATTTTTTGAAAATAATTTAACATATGTTTTAATACATTGTTTAGTGGAAAATATTCTCTTATTAATTCACTATCAATATTATAGTTTTCCATAATTTCTTGATCTAAATAATAACGCCAGTCATGTTGATAAATAGTATCACCTTTTTTAGATTTCATCATATTTAATTCTTTATCTCTTAAAGGTTTAAGTTTTTCAACTAATTTTGATAAAAATATTAAAACCTTTTGAGAAGATTTTGCCATATTATCTTCTAAAACATAATCTGCCCATGTTTTATAACCTAATAAATTAGCAATTTGTTGTCTTAATTGAATAATTTTAAATAAAATATTTATATTATTTTTACAGCGTGTATTAAATATAAATTCCATTTTTTTACGGGTTTCTTCTAATTTAGCTTTTTCTAATATTGGAAATACATGTGGATATTTAGTAGTTAATGTAAATAATTCATTAGAATTACCACCAATTTCATCATTATCATCTATTGGTAATTTTATATTTTCAAAAAATAACTCTGGTAATCCTTCAAGTTCTTTGCGTGTAAATTGAATTGTTGATGAATCAGACATAAGATTTACTGAATATTCTGTACATAAATTAGATAATTCATTATTTAATAATTTTATTTGTTCTTGTATATTTTTATCTAAATCTAAACCATTACGATGAAATATATTTAAAATATCTTCTAAATATCTAATATTTTCACCTGATAATAATTTATGTTCTTTATCCCATATTCTTTTTGCTAATTCATATAAATCTGGTCTCATATTAATATTAATATTAAATTCATTAATTTTTTTTTCTGCATCTATAGATGCATTTATTATATTTTCATTAGATAATACATTTTGTAAAAATATTACTTTATTTACAGCAAAATGATTTTCTATTTGATATTTATTTATAATTGCAAAAGTATTAGAAAATTTTTGTTCATTAATTGGTATTGATAATATATTAGAAATTAATTTATTATAATTTTCTATATATGTATCAACTACATTTTTTATATCTTGTTCATCTATATTCCATTCATCAATATTATTCATTATCTATATAATATATGTATCATGCATATGACGCTTATCAATAATTTCTGTTAATGTTCTAACTTCAATACATTGATTATCCATTTCATTAATAAATAATAATGGTTTATTTTCGTCAGCATAAATATTAATTGTTTCTGATAATAATGATGAACTTATAGATTTTACATAATCTAATACAAAACTTGTATGAAATGTATCATTTTCATCTAAATTTTGTTTTAAAGTAAATGAATTATTTTTAATTGTCGTTGTATGTTTAATTTTATTATCTCTTGATAAATATTGAAATAATAATGGATCTGTTGCACTATGTAATTCAATAGAAACTTGATTGGTAAATGCTGACATATTATTTATCATTGATTTAAATTTTTTACTTGGTAAAACAAAATGAAGCATATAATTATTTTGTTCATCAAATAAATAATCTGTATTTTGAAAATTATTATAATCTTCAATTAACTCAATTTTATATGATTCATCTGTATAAGTATCATCTTTTAGTATTATTTGAATATAATTTTGTAAGCTATCTTTTTGTGATAATATTAAAATACTATTATATGTTTTATCAATAGTCGCCATAATTTTTTCAAGATGATCACAAGAAATACCAATATTAAGTGGTTCAGGACAATAATAATGATTAACTAAATTACAATTTATTTTAACTCTAATATTATTTTTTTGTGATGAATCTTGACACCAAAATATTATTGAATTTGATTGAAATCTAATAAATACTTTATTAACAGCATGTGATTTAAAATATGCTAATATTTTTTTAAAACGTTCTGGATTATCATATAAAAACTCTACATGATTTCGCATATCTGCTGGATTTTCAACTATTCCAATTCTTTTTTGTGGTTGACAAATAGGATTTTTTCTTGGACGCCCTGGTTTATTCTTTTTAATATTTTTTTCTTTTTTAGTATCTTCATCATTATCTGATTGAGATTCCGTTGATACTAAATTATTTTTTGATCTATTCATATATTATATAATATATGGTATTTTGATAATATATATTTTTTTTAAAAAAAAATATTTTAATTATTTATATGATTTTAATTTATTAATCAAAATTAGGTTCATCATCTTCTTCTTCTACTTCTTCAATAACACCAAGTTTATTTGAGCTATTTTTATATTCTTGATTATTTGTGTATTGTTCAACATTTAATTTTTCATTTTTAGAACTCTTTTGTTTAAGTTGTTCATAAACACTATCAATATCTTCTTTTGTTGTTCTTGATTGCATAGGTGGTGGTGGTGGTTGCATTTGTTGTTGCATAGGCGGTGGTTGCATTGGATGTGATTGCATCTGTTGTTGCATTTGTGGTGATAATTGTTGCATATATTGTGGTGGTACACTTCCTGGTGGTCTCATATATTGAGGAAGAACCATATTTTCTGGAACTGCTTCATCTTTATTTGATAATAATAACCATACAATAATAAGAATTAAAACTATAATTACAACCGCCATAACAATAATCATTATATCATATGGTTTCTTTTTTAATGATTTATCTACTTTTGGTCCTAATTCTTCACCAAAATTTTCTGGTTCTACTTCAAATAAATCAAATTTTTCCATTGGATCTAATGGAACGGTATTATCTTTAGAACAATGTTCTTGGGATTGAGGATGTTGTTGAGGTTGTTGTTGTTGAGTAAATGACATAAAATTTTTAGATGGGAAACGTGGTCTAATTGGAATATGTTGATTGCTATTCATTTAATTATATTAAACCTATAACTATATATATTAATTAATTTAAATGAATACTCTTTATAGGTATGATATTAATTAATTTAAATGAATACTCTTTATAGGTTTGATATTAATTAATTTAAATGAATACTCTTTATTAAAATATAGAAAGATGGATATTAAAACTTCAATTAATAAAATAATTGAAAGTTATGAAAAAATAATAATAAATATTGAAGATATTTTTAGTAAATTAAGTGTTATATTTAATGAAAAATCAGATATTTTAATTACTAATATTAGTAAAAATATTAAAAATTTTAAAAATGTTTTATCACAGATTAATGATAATATTGAAAATATATTTATATTAATTAATAATATTGAGTTATGTTCATTAATTATAGAAAATATTCAAATTGATTTAAAAAAAGTATTAAATAAAACAGAAATATCTGAAACATATTTATCACAAACATTTATTAATGAAACTTATATAATTCATAAAAATATTATGAATACTATAAATAATATTAATAAGTTAAAATATATAGAAAAAAATAAGATAATTGAGTATTTTGTTAATTTAGAAATAGATAAAATAGAACAAGAAAATATTTTAAATTATATTAAAAAAATACAAATTTTATTTTATAAAAATCCACATTCTATTGATTTATATTGTCATTTAATATTAACAATTTTAAATAAAGTTAAAGAATTATTTCCTAATGATAAAATATTATATTACAAGATTATTAAAATTATAGAAGATGATAAAACATATATTTTATCATTAATTAATAATGAAATACCAACTATCTCTAAATCAGTAGAATTAAATCCATATTATAAAAATTTTAATCTTATTCCTTTAACAGATTTATTACCAATTAATGAAATTTCTAATATTTTATTTAATCAATCACTTAATATGAAAGAATTTATTAAATTATGTAAAAATAAAGATTATAGTATTATTATCATTAAAAAACATACAAAAAATCCAATATCATTTAAAACTAATCAATTATTAGATTGGAAAAAATATCAAGAATTTTCAAAATTACATAAAAGAAATTATGGTATTGATAAACATATTTTATCATATTATAGTATAATAGAACAAGTTGATGTTGATAGTAAATGGGATTTTTCTATTGAAACACATGGATTAAAATTTAATAATTTTGAAGAAGATATGAATAATTATACTATAATATTAGATTCATTAGCACCAAATTTATATAGAATTGAAGCTAATTATTTATCTTCACATAATTATTTTGTTAAAATAGGTAGTATAAAAGAATTATATGATTATTGTAAAAATAAAAAACCATCAAGAATAGGTAGTTTTAATGCATTAAATATTAAGAAAGCAAAAAATATATTATTTTCACCAATTAAGCATGATTTAGATAAAATTAAAGAAGTATCTACTATTGTAGATCCTAAATATATTCGTAATGAAATTTATTTATTAATGTTAGATGAATTTAATTTATTTCTTAAGAAAAATAAAAATATTAAAGATAATTATACATATGCATCTATTATTCATGATAATAAATTTTTAGAAATTTATTCAGATGTTTTAGTAAGAGAATTTTATTCATATTTATATAAAAATTATAGTGATTATGTAAATGGAAATATTCAAATTTCTGAAATAATATCTTCTTTTATGAATGTTATTTATATTAATCAACGTATTTTTGTTAAAGAAATACATGATTATTTTAAAGATAATTTATTTGATTTTACACAAGATAATGTTTTAATTAATTTAAAAATACATTTTGATGAAATGATTCGTTATGTTTTAGATAAAATTATTACTATTGATAATAATATTTATCAAATGATATTATATAAAATAAATTTACTAAAAACAACCTTAATTTAAATTTGTACCATTAAGGTATAATAAATATATAGTATATATATATTAAGTTCGTTCAATTAAAAAAATGACAAAAGCAAAAGTTAAATCAGAATCAAGTAAAGTTAAGAAGACAACTCAAAAGGTTGAAGATAAATTAACTACATCAGTTTCTAAAGTTAAAACTGAAGAAATGAGCACTAACTCTAAAGCAAGAGTTTCTAGTAAGAATACTGCATCTTTAGACAAGAAAACCAAGGTATTAGAACTTAATGTTGATAGATTTGGATTAAGTATTGCACCAGGTAGAGTTCGTCGGTTACTTCTTGATGTAGTTCTTAATCAACAACATCGTCATGTTGAAAAAGAATTAAAATCACATAAGGATACTTTATTAGAAGCATCAAATTTAAAGGAAGGATATATGTCTTATCATGGATTTTCAAAAGAAACAAGAGAATATTTACGTGAACAATTTAACAGACATGTAAAGAATGAAAAAACTAAATATGAAAGAAAGCAATTAAAGGAGCTTTTATCTGCATGTCCATTAGATGAATCTAAAAAGCGTGTAATTCCAGAGCAATTACATACTTTACTTGAAACTAGAAAGCAATTACTTAAGGATGAACCTAATACTGATGTAAGTCCTTTATTTGAACAATATGATAAGAAGTATTATAAGAATTTTACTGAAGTTAATCGCATTTTTAGTTTAACTGGTGAAGATGCTTATAAATTTTATCAGAGTTTAGTTTCTAGAAGTAAAATCCGTTTAAATTATTCAGGAAATCTTCGTTTAACTTGTTATCTTGAATTAGTTCTTCGTCAATTACTTTCTCAGATGTTATATAATTGTGCATCAAGTAATAAAACTACAGTTAATTTTACCAGTATGGCAGGATCACCTCTTCCAGAGAATTATTTACTTTTATTAGTAAATACATTAACTTCTTGGACAACAGCATTAGAATGGCAAAATAATGGTCGTGTTGTAGATACAGAAACAAAACAACTTCCAAGATTTCTTGATGAAGAAACACTTAACCCTAATGGTAAATTTAAATTAAATAGTTATGTTCTTGATATTTGCAAGAGTGTAGGAAGAACACTTACTACAACTGATAAAGAAGCAGTTGAATCATTATATGAAAATATCAAGATTTCTAAAGAAGTTAAGACATTATTACATAATATTTTATTAGAATTAATTCATATGCTTGGTAGAGTTTTACGCACTATTATTAGTAGTGGAAAAGAACATACTATTACAAGCACAACAGTGAATACATTAACTCAAATTTTACATGAAGTTTATAATCAATCTCATAATTTTGATACAACTATGGATCAATTAGATAGAATGGTTTCTAACTATACAAGAATTCAAAATAAGTTAAATGAAACTAGAACAACCGCATCACCAACTACAACTGCAACTGCAACTGCAACAGCATCACCAACTACAACTGCAACCACAACTGCATCTACAACTACACCACCAAAGACTACAAAAAATAAAACAAAAAATACAACAAAAGCATAATCATAACTGATTTAATTATTTTTTTTAAGAAACATATAATTTAATAATATAATATATAAATGAATACATTAATTAGTAAAATCTCACATATTACAGATAATTTTAAACTTTCACATAATAATAATTTATTAGAAACTCCTGAAGAAATATTTAAAATATTAAATAATATTAAAAATATAAAAGAAAATTATACTGAAATTTTAATAAAACAACAAAAAATTCTTAATAAATTACATATTGAACATTATGATTTTGATAATATTACTAAATTTGATGATAAAAAAAGTAATCATCAAGAATTATTATATAATGTAAATAAACCAATTAATATAGTTTCATTAAATAATATTTATAAAGGAAAATTAAAAATTTGGTTTCATAAATCAGTTAGTGATCATGATTGTTTATCAGAAACTATACCTTATAAAATTATAGATGTTGCTGTTAAAATAATAGAACATTCAGATGCTATTGATAATGAAAATAATGAACCAGAAATGTTATATTATTTACAAAATGAACCAGAAATTATAAAATTATTTGGTTTTCATATTGATCCAATTAAACAAAAATGTATTATAGTTATGGAATGGTGTGAAGGTGGAGACTTATTTAATTATGCTAAATCAGTATCCAATTCTGGTATTTCAGTTAAAGAGATAAAATATATAATTAAATGGTTAATTAATATTATTTTAAAATGTCATAAATATGATATCTGTCATTCTGATTTAAAATTAGATAATATTATGTTAAGCATTCCTAATGATATAACATCTCTTCGGTTAATTGATTTTGGTGCATCTAAATTTATTCATGATAATGGGCGTGATATTATATATAAATTTTTAAGTACTAGCATACATTATACTCCTCCAGAAGTTATTGATAAATTTCATATGAAATTAAATTGTAAATTTTTAGATAATTATAATTTATATGGTAATAATTTATTTAAAATAGATATTTGGCAGATTGGTATTATTGCATATACACTTTTACATGGATATTTTCCATTTGATTCATCTTGTTTAGATAAAAAAGAAAGAAATAATAAAATTTTTAAAAGAATTGAATTATGCAAACCACCTACATATACTAAAAAAATAGATAAATATGGTATTAAAATATGTGATAATAATTGTATTGATTTCTTAAATAAATTAATATCATTTGATCCAAAAAAAAGAATTCCTTTAACTGAAGCACTTGAACATCCTTGGTTAAATTAAATTTTAGTCATTTGTTTTATAAAATTAGTTAATTCAGTATTAGATATTCTATCATTCCAAGATAATGTATAAATATGATCTAAAACAGATATTTTTTTTTCAGATTTTTTAAATACATCTTTAAAAATAGTTTTATAATGTTGTATAATTAGTTTATCAATATAATCATAATTTGCTAATTGTGATAATTTTTTATGTTCTTCTTCTGAAAAATCTACAGGTATTAATGATAATATATTATTATTAAATAAAGTAGAATCACTTCCTATAAATAATATTACAATAGTTCTTTTACCAGCAATTCCTTCTGATCCTTTAAGCCAGTCCATTAAAGATATTATATGATAATATTTTTTTAATGATTTTAATAAAGTAGTTCTTATCTTTTTTTGTCTACTTAATCTTGATTTTTTATTATTGTATAATGCTGATATTGTATTATTTGCTATTTGTAAAGAGATTGGATCTATCTTACTATTATCTATAATTGGTGTAAATTCTTTAACTGATTTATCTAATTGATATCCATATAATAAATCTTTTTTAATTCCTAATATACCAAAATTTTTAATCCCCCCTATTTGAGAAAAATCTATTACAAATGAATCCATATTATTTTCATATGGATTAATCTTTATTTGACCAAATATGTAATTACAATTTACATGTAATGGAATTTTATATTTATGTGCTAATTCTCCTATTTTTTTAATATTATTTATTGATCCAAATATACTATTTACATATCCAATTATAATTAAACAAGTTTTATTAGGTTGTATTGATTTTTCAATGATTTTTGTTATTGAATTACCTTGAACATTAATTGAAATTAAATCAATTTCTGCTTCATTATTAATTTTAATTTGATTTAAATAATTTATAAGTGGTGCATTATCTGTTTCACACATAATTATATGTGGTTTATTTTTTGTAATTCTCCTAAATGATGCAATTGCACCATATATTAAATTTTTATTAGATTCATCATTACCTGATGTTATGTACAATGAATATTGTCGTGATACAAAATTAGCATTATTAAAAGGATATATACCACAATGTTTAATTAATAAATCATTTAAATTACCTAATAATTTATCAATATGAGAACTAGTATATATCATTGTTGCTTTTTTAAGTTCAATTGAATGAATTTGTTTAAATATTTCTGGTGATAATTGTGGATGTGTATTCTGATCAAAGTTAATCATTCCTATATTATAACACTTAAAATGAAGAGATTTTATTATCATTCATTAAAAAAAATAAATTAATTGATTTATCTAAAACTATTTTTTTCTAACATTTCACATCTTGTTTTAAGACCATTAATAATTTGTGATAAATAATCAATATGATCTCTATATAAATGTTGTAAAGTTGTTAATGCTACATTTTTTGAATTTAATGTTTCTGAAAGTGATAATTGAATTTCTGAATCTAATGTATTTAAATGTGATTCTAAATTATCTCTTTCTGCAATAGTTAAACTTCGTAATGCATTTCTTAATCGTTTAGATGTACTATATGCATTATTTTGTAAATTTCGTAAATTCGATTCATTTTTTTCTGCTGTTTTGATTTCTTCATTATATTTATTAATTTGAGATAAAATATTATTTTCAAATTCCCTAATTTTATTTTTAATTTCTTCTCTTGACTCTGGACTTAATTCTTCAACTGGATAATATGAATCTATCTCTGACATTTATATATATATATATATATATTAATATACTTTAATGGTATAAATTTTTATAATATATTTTTACAAAATTGAAATAAATAATTTAATATGAATGAAACAGATTATAATAATGATATTTCTGGATTATTAATAGATAAAATTATTTTATTCCAATTACATATATTGTTTTAGATAATGATGTATTTCCTTCTGGAAAAAAAAGAGAATACATTATTTCAAAAGAATTCAATATTTTCTTCTAACATTTTATTTTAAGACGATTAATAATTTGTGATAAATAATCAACATGATCTCTATATAAATGCTATATTTTTTGAATTTAATGTTTCTGAAATTGATAATTTTTCTGTATCTAAATGTGATTCTAAATTATCTCTTTCTACAATAGTTAAACTTTGTAATGCATTTCTTAATTGTTTAGATGTATTATTTTGATTTATTTTTTTCTGCTGTTTTGATTTCTTCATTATATTTATTAATTTGAGATAAAATATTACTTTCAATTTCTCTAATTTTATTTTTAATTTCTTCTTTTGCTTCTAGACTTAATAATTCTTCAACTGGATAATATGAATCAATTTCTGACATATATATAAATTAATATACCTTAATAGTATAAATATATTATGCTAAAGTTAATAGATTTATGTGCTGGAACTGGTGCATCCGTGAAAATAAAAATAAATCAATATAAAAAAAATATTAATATTTATACATGATTTATACCTTTATCAATATATGAAATTTCAAATTGCATAAATATTCTTTTTGAACCAAAATATGCTTGAACTTGTAATCCTGTAATTCTATTGTCTAACTCATATCCATATGTTCCAGTTATACCTAAATAAGGTGTTGTTACAATTAAATTTGTATCTGATATAATTGATTGAATTATCAATCTTTCTCCATTTACTACAATATTATCACCAAGACTAAAAAAGCTAATAAATGTTGTTGCTACACCAACTACAATATTAGAATTATTAGTAACTGTAATATTACCTACACCAGTTTGATATATTATAGAACTATCAATATCTAAATATATTTGAGTATTATTAACATAAGTGCATTTATTTCCATATTTAGAATTAATTTTACCAATAATTGGTGAATCAGAAATAGGATTTAATGTATTAAATCCTGTAATATATACTAAATCCCCAGTTTCTAAATTATGATTAGATGATGTTATAAAATATGTTTTAGTAGAATATCCTGTTGTAGGAGTAGATCTAATAATCATATTCATTCTATCTAAATCAAATATTATAGGTTGTAAAGGAGAACCAAATGATACAGTTAAGGTAGATAATTGAGTAAGCGGTGTTGCAAATTTGTAAATACCATCATTATAATTATGTGCTCGTAAATGGATCCATCTATCCTGTACATCTGTTGCAAATATAAAATGAAATTTACAATTTTCATGTGCTATAAATGATTGTGATTGAAATTCTTGAAATAATACTGAAACACGACCATAATCATTATCTGCAGTAGATACATATGGCATTTTAATTGGAAAACATTTAATTGCAATTACATCACGAACACGCTGATTAATATTAAATCCACCTTGAATATCAGAATCATCATAAATTGCATTCCATCTAAAGAATAATGTCCCATCATTATCTAAACTTCTATATCGTGTATCTAATATAATTGATTCTGTTTTAATAACTGCAGTTGGACTAACTTTTGCTAATATATTATTTAAATCTTGCTCTCCTAAAAAGTTATTAATAGACATAGAACCTAAACTACTTATTAATTCATTACTAAATGATTGTTGTGATTTTTTTCCAAAATCTGATGCTGATAATTCTGATGCAATTCCCATTTGTGATTTATTTAATTCATGCGTATCAATCTTATCATATTCACATTCATTTTTTTTAAGTTTTTCAGTAATCATTTTAGTATAAAATAATAAAATTTCTTGTGGTGTTTTATTTCTAAATTTAACTGGATTTTCTTGACGAATAAAATTTTGCATCCATTTTTTTTCACCATTTGATAATGGTCTTTTTAATACATTTACTACATTATTATATAATATTTCTATAAAATTTCTATTATTTAATAATCCATTATTATTAGTTGATACATATGAATTATTTGAATCTTCCATTATATCTATATATTATTTACTTAATAAAATTAAAGATACTATATTAATTACATAACTCTATTAATAATATCAAATATAATTGATAATAATGAATCATAAACATCTTCTTCAACAGAATCATTAATCCAACTAATATTAAAATTATTTAACATATATTCTATAATCTCCTTTTTTAATGATTCTTCAAGTAATTGTGATTTTGATATTTTTGAATCATTCTGTTTTTTAATTAATAAAATTATTTCATCTAATTTTTCATCATCCTTCATTTCCATAAAATCAGATTCTGATTGTAATAATACTAATATTTTATTTAACTTTTTTTTATTTAAATTATCTGGTTCAACAGGTGCTGGTTCAACAGGTGCTGGTTCAACAGGTGCTGGTTCAACAGGTGCTGGTTCAATAGGTGCTGGTTCAATAGGTGCTGGTTCAATATGTGCTGGTTCAATAGGTGCTAGTTCAACAGGTGCTAGTTCAACAGGTGCTGGTTCAACAGGTGCTGGTTCAACAGGTGCTGGTTCAATAGGTGCTGATTCAACAGGTGCAGTTGGTAATTGTTCTTCATATAAATAATTTTCATTCATCATATTAAAATTATATTTTTTTTTATGATATTTTTTACGAGAACAAGTTAAACCCATTTATATTATATATTTAATAAAAATCCTATTAAAAAAAAATATAATATTATTTAATTTCTATAATCAAATCTTTCATTTGCTAAACGAATTTTCATTAAATCTTTAAGGCGTGATGAATCTGGTGCACCTAAACGAGTTTTTAAAAATAATTTCATATCATTAATATCATTTTGTAATTTATGTTCTCGCATAATAATATCTTCTGTTCTAACATTAATTATTTTAAATAATTCATTTATATTTGTTTGCATAGTATTTAATTGTTGTTGCATAGTATTTATTTGATTTTGTAATAAAGATAAATGTTGTTGCATATTATTTGGTGTTCTAGACATTATACTATATATGTATTAAATTTTAAAACAAATATAATTTACATTATATATTAAATTGAAAGTCTATTTTATTTATCTATTGATATATTTATTTAGTAGAAAAAAGAATAAAATTTATAAAAAAATAAGAAAACTTGATTAATTATTTACATATATTGATCTAAATCTTGATTATCTTCCCACCATATCTTATTAGCATTATCATCTAATTCTTGTTTTATCCAAGGTCTTAAAGAATCTGCACTCCAACGAGATTGAAATAAAAATGCTTCTTTTGGTTTTCTACTAAAATGTAAATTAGCAGCTGTATATAAATCATCTCCATATTGTTTATTTACTTGTTGAAGTTTCCAAAATTCATCATTATAAGGAGTTTGTGGATTAATTGTATTTCCATTAATTATTTGATTATCAATATCATATTTATTATCACTAGTTTTTAATCCTTCAAATGTATCTAATAAACCATCAGGAATATCCATATTTTTATATTTCTGTTGATCAAATGTTAAATTAGTTGAAAATGAATCATATAAACCATCATTCATATAAATTGGAGAATTTCTTTTAATTTCTTCTTTTTTATTTTTATCTTTATTATTATTTTTTTTATCAGAATCTTTTATACATGCTTCTTTACATATATCTGACATATTTAAATTGTAATATTGATTATTAATAGTTAATTCTGATTCTGGATATTTATTATATTTATAATATACAATAACCCCTAATAAACCTAAAATTATTCCTAAAATCATTGGTTTTTGAATGCGTAATACTTGAGAAATTACTACTGCAATAATAATAATTAATAAAATTAAGTGTAATGTATTATTCATCATATATATATTAAAAATTAAATTTAATCAAAAATTTAAGTTTTAAAAAATTTAATTACTTAAAAACATCTAGATCATTAAAAACAATTTCTCCTAAATTTAAATGATTTGCATACCATAAATATATTAATAATAAATCACTACTAGAATTCATTAAAATAATTTTAATATCAGAAAGAGATATTGTATTTAAATCTTCTGATAATGTTTCAAAATTACCAAATGATGGTAAATTAGGACATCTATAATCTGAACCTATTTTTATATATTGTTCACCTATATGTACAAAATTACATTGACGAATTTCTGTTTTATATATTTTAGAAAATTCTAATTGTTTTTCATAACAATTTTTATTTGTTTTATATTTACATGGAATTGATTTATGTTTAAAATTTTTTGAATTTTTACAAATTAAATTAGGAAAAGGAACTTCTAAATAAAAATTAGGTGCTAAACATATATATATACCAGCTTTATGTTTAGAATCACCCGCCCACCAACAAAACATTGGTGGAATTTCTTCAAGTGTATCTACAACTGGAATATTTATTGTTTGATTTGCTAATTGAATTGATTTTTCTAAAATATAATTTTTATTATTTGAATGTAGTTTATGATATTCTTGAATTGAATCATATATATTACGATGTTTTTCTGGATTTAATTGCATTTCATTAGTTAAACCATTAAAATGTGATTCTAATACATTAATAAATTTATTATCATTTAAAATATTGATTTCTTTTTTAATATTTGTTCTAATTTTTTTAGAATATTGTTCTAAATCATCTTTTTGTTTTTTTGATAAATACAATATATTATATATATTTTTATTAATTGTATCTAACATAAAATAATATTTCTCAATATTTTCTAATTGTTCTAAATCTATTTTATTAGAAGTATTATTTATATCTATTATATTAATAGATTCCAATTCAAATAATACTTCTTTTTGTAAATTAATAAGAGTATTCATTTTTTCAATTAAATTATTCATTTTACTTTTTATATAATTATATATATATTAAATTTATTATGGGTGCATCTCAATCAAGTGTAGATTATGTTACAACAGTTTTAAATAAAGTAACAACAAATACAATGGCGAAAATATCTAATAAAACAACTGCATCTATTAATCAAAAAAATGTTTTTAAACTTGAAGGAGTTACACTTAGTGGTTCTATAGATGCTGTTCAAGAGAATGAAGCAAAAATTAATGTAGGTTCAGTTTCTCAAGCTGCTCAAACTGGAGAATTACAATCAGCCTTAAGTGCTGATATTATGGCACAAATAGAACAAGAAACATCTAGTCAAGTTGGTGTTGCTAATACTGTTTTAAATATGAAAAAAGATATACAAAGTATAATTGAAAATAATATTACAACAGAAACTGTAAATGAAGCATTTGCTAATGTAAATCAAGAAAATCTTATAGACTTAAAAAATGTAACAACTAAAACAGGTGCAGATATAAAAGTAAGACAAACAAATGTTGGTGAGGCGATTTCTAGTCTTATGAGTCAATCTGCTACTGAAATTTCTGCATTATTAAAAACTGAATTTAAAGATAAAACAACAGTAAAACAAAAAACAACTCAAGAATTACCGAGTTTAATGGGTTTATTTGGTGGTGTTGGTTTAATTTTAGTTGGGATATTATTTATTTTGGGAGTTGGTCTATTTCTTGGAAAATCATTATTTTCAGGTATTAATGACTTTTTTCAAGAACATAAAAAACTGATATTAATAGGATTTGGAATACTTATAGTTGCTATAATTGGTGTTGTTGTATATAATATAGTAGAACCTAAAGAAGAAAATACAGAAGAAAATACAGAAGAAAATACAGAAGAAAATACAGAAGAAAATGAATAAATATTATATATATTTTTTTTTATATGATATAGGATATGGCAACGTGTCCATCATTAAATGATGAGAGTAGATCTTATAATTGGAGAAGAACTGAATGGGATTGTCCAAATACACCACTTGACCCTTCAGAAAGATGTAATGATAATGAAATAGAAGTTAAAAGTCAAGATTTTAATGGTGGAACTGATGGTAAATGGTGTGTATGGCCTTGGAATGATCCTAAATATAAAATTCGTTGGTGTTCTAAAAAATATCCTACAGATACAGATACATTATGGAAATGTTGTACTGGTGAAAAAAAAAATACAGATTGTCATCCTGATTATTGTGTTAGTTCTAATAAATGTATAGAATTTTTTGAAAATAATTGTACTGGTGATATGATTTTTTCAAGATCAAATTCTCCTAAAAATTCATATTGTCAATCTTGGTGCTCAAATAATCCAAATAAATGTAATACAATTAAAAAAAATTATTGTAATTCTACAAATAATATATTATTAAGTGAAGATTGTAAAATATTTGCTAAAGAAACTGCTAATAAAAATGATTCTTATTTTGATAGAGTAATTGGAGAATTTTGTTTATTACATCCAAATGAACCATTTTGTGCTTGCACATTACCACCAGATTTAACAGGTGCAACTGAACCTGATCTTATAGCATTGTTAAAATCACCTCAATGTTATGATGCAAAATGTATAACTCAGGGATATAAAAATACAAATCAAATAAATTATAAATGTCCACCTACTACTATCTGTCAAAATAAAGTTGATATGAATAATATTCAAAATATGGATTTGATTAATATAAAACAATCATGTGAATCAACTACTAATGTTACTGAAATAACAACACCATCATCAAAAAGTAGTGAAACCGAAACCGAAACCGAAACTGAGACTGAAACGGAAAAAGAAGAAGAAGAAGAAGAACCTGTAGAAGAAACCAATTATCTTTTTTATATTGTTTTATTATTTATGTTTTTCATATTAGTTTCTGTTATAATATATTTATTATCAAATAATAGTCAACCAAAAACTGGTGGATATTATAATTTCATATTATAATCACTAAAAATTGATTAATTTAAATTACTATTTAAATATACTATGAATTTATTAGATAATAATACATTAATATCACGCAATAATAAATTAAATATTATTCGTGATTTTATTAAAAAAAATTGTTATTTAGCACCACAAGGTAGTGAAGAATGGCTTAAAACTCGTCAATCTATAGTAGGTGGTAGTGAATTAGCAACATTAAATGGTGAAAATCCATTTTCAACTGTTGCTGATTTAATAGCATCAAAATGTGGATTAAGTAAATTTACTTCAAATGTTGCTACTAAATGGGGTAATATATTTGAAGAATTAACTCGTATAATCGTTCAAATGTTATTTGTATATGATATACCATTAACAGAAGAATGTATTTATGAAACTGGTAGTTTAGAAGGTGTAATACCATATCATAGATTTAGTCCAGACGGTTTAACTGTTATTATATGTAAACAATATGATGGAAAATTAATTCCTGTTATTGTATTATTAGAATTTAAATCACCATTATCTTCAATTCCTAGTAGAATTGTTCCAAAATATTATTTACCACAAGTTAAAGCAGGTATGTGTGATATTGAAATGGTAGAATTAGGATTATTTGTTAATAATATGTTTAGAAAATGTTCTCTTGAACAATTTGGTAATAATTCACAATATAATATAGAATTTCATTCATCAGATATTAAAAAAAAAATAGAAATTAATGATCCTTTAGCAATTGGTATTTTAGGAATTTATCAAACTAAAGAACAAAGAACTAAATTTTTACAAATTATAAATAATGATAATTCATCAGAATATTCAGATGATGAAGATACATATGAAGATACGATTGAAACAAAATTAATAAATAATGAATTATTAGATGTAGGAATTCTTAATAGTGATGATACATTAACGGTTTTTCAATATATCTGTAATAAATATTTTACTATAAAATACTTTCCACCAAATATTTATACTAAAAGATTAGAATCAAATTTACCAAATGATATATTACATTATCCTGAAGATATTATAAGTTATCAAATATATGAAACTAATCCTAATAAGTTTATACAAAAATTTAAAAAAAAATATAATAATAATGGTTTATATGCTGTAGGATTTATTCCATGGAAATTATTTATGGCTGATTTTATTTTAGTTGATAAAGACCCTTTATATATATATCAATTTGTTCCAAAAATTGAATCAGTAATAAAAATTATAAGTGATATTTGTTCAACTAATAATATGAATGAACGACAATCTAAATTTAATAATTATTTTCCAAAAAATTAAAAATCAATGACAATCTAAATTTAATAATTATTTTCCAAAAAATTAAAAATAAATGACAATCTAAATTTAATAATTATTTTCCAAAAAATTAATATTTTTTTTTAATAAAAATCTTCTTCTTCTTCTTCTTCATCATCAGATACTATTGATTCTTCTTGTATATTTTCTTCATTTTCTGATTCTTCATTTTCTGATTCTTCTTCATCTATTTCTAAATCTTCTTCTTCATCTTCAATTAAAATATCTGAACTTTGTAATTTACCATTTAATGGAGTTACTATTCTATATCTAATACTTTTTCCAGCTAATTCTGAATTAACTTCTATTCTTACAATTTCTCCAACTTTAGCACCACACCAAATTATATGGGGATCATTAATTAATATCCTAGGTAATGTATATGCTGATGTCATTAATTGTCTAGATAATAAATCAATTGCTTCATTTTTTGTTAATCTTGTATGTTTTGCACATAATGGACCTTCACTAATTTCAATTAGAAAATGTTTATGTAAATAATTATGAACTACCAATTTTATTTTCTCATTTTTAGATTGAATATTTCTAATAAAATATGTAGTTAATTCACGTTTAGTAATAAATATTGCTTCAATCTTTTTTTTATTTTCTGTCATAATACGATTAATTAATTTAGTTTTTTGTTTAGAATCAATATCATAAATCTTTTCTAAAAATTTTTGTTTTTTATTAATATCTTGTTTATGTATTTTTGAACTTAATGTATCTAAAAATTTACGAAATGATTCAGTTTTTGATAAGTATATTGAAGTTGTATGAAATAATACAATATATACAAATAATTCATCTTCTGGATTATATGTTAAATGAATAATATATTTTTGTTGATTCATTAATTTATCAAATTCAGAATCTGATAATACTTTATCAAGTAAATACCAATTACGATATTTTTCTCCTAAACATAATATTATATTTTGATATTTTTCATATAATGATAAGATAATTGTATTTGATATATTCTGTGTCATACTATATTATATATAATCAATAATCAATTTTAATAAAATTGAATATATTATATATTTAATACAATTACATATATAATATGAATGGATATGATTTTATTAATGGTATTTGCCCTTATTGTATCAGTAAAATTAATATTCATTCTAAATATAATAATTTACAAACTAAAATATGCTCATATAATGATAAATATATCCGCATTTTTAAATCTGGAGATACATTACCTTTATTGCCATATTCTAATTATTATGGTGATATTGTTCCTCCAACTTTTCTTTGGATTATTAAAGATAAAACAACATGCTGTAATAAACAAATTGCTATAAATATTCATAATAAAATAATTGGATACTTTCTGCGTATTGAAGATATTGAAGATATTCCTATTACTATTCCTATTTATAATGAAAATAATAAATGTATTTATGGAAATCCTGTTTTACAATATCAAATGTGTATGGATAAAATTTGTGAAAATGGACTAATTAATGATTTTAATATGTTATAAAAAAATTGATTTTTTTTATATTTGTATCTATAAATATGACTTTCTTTGATACTATTATAGGAGATTGTCCTTATTGTAATCAAAAAAGTTATATACAAACAAATATTTGTTCTGATGAAAATAATTGTTATAGAGATTTTTATATTGGAAATAATCTTCCTATTATGAATAAATCTAACTATTATGGAGATACTCTTCCTAATACATTTCTTTGGAAACTTAAAGATTTAACATCCTGTTGTAAAAAAAAAGTATTTATTTTAATTTACAATAAAAAAATTGGAAATTTTGTTAGTTCTGATAATATATTAAGAGATGTTCTAATTTATGATGAATATCAAAAAAATGAAGAATATTTAGGATGGATGAGATATTTATATAGAAATTAATATTTATATAGACATTCAAAATTATAATGAAGACATTCTTTAATTTTGATGTAATATTTTTAATAATTTTTGATTAATATTTTCTAATTCTATACAAAATTTTTCTATTTTTTTAACTTGACTTATCATATATTTTTCATATTCTTCAAAATAAGGTTTTAAACATTGATTTAAACTTAACCATGCCTCCATAAAATTATTAAGATATTCTTTAACTGAAACATTATTTTGAACAAAATCTGGTTTTATACATTTATTTATATCTGATGATGTATATGAAAATTTAATTTTTTCTTCAAATAAATTTTCTAATTTATTAAAATCTACACTTAAATCTAATTCTGATTTCTTTTTTTTAATATCATTTAGTAAAAAATCAACAGGAAAATTTAATAATAATAAAATTCTTTCTCTTGGTACATGTGGACAATATCCTAAATAATTAAATGTTATACCTTTAAAAAATTTTCTATAAGAAATATTATTTTTATCAAATAAACTCCATAAAATAATAGAACTTGTATTAATATTATTTGATGTTATATAATCTTTCCAAGTCTTAAGTAAAACATTAATATCTCTGTTTTGAACATATTTTAAATGAAATAATATAATTATTTCTATAAATTCTTTTAATTTCCAAAATAATGTTTTATATATTGTATGAAAAGGTAAATCTATTTTTGTATTTTTGATTATAGCATAAAATAATTTATTAACAGGTGCTTTCCAAATTTCTATTATAACTTGTTTAAGTAATTGTTCATTATTAACATATTGTGGTAATGCTAATATTTGATTAATTGTTTTAATAGTAAATTCAGTTCCTCCATATTTTTTATGAACTTTCCATTTATTTATATTATCAATAATTTTAAAATTTGCTTTTCCACCAACTATTTTTTTATTATAACCATTACCACCAACCCCAATTATTATATTCATTTAATATATATAAAATATAAATATAAAATTAACAATTTTAAATAGATAATCTGATTTTTTTATATCTTTATATATATGTAAATGTCAGAATTTATAGTTAATGATAATGAATGTTCTATACATATAACAACTGATAATTGTACTCCACCTAAAATATTAGTAAAATTAGTAGATAATATTCAAAACAAAAACGCTGGTAAAAATAAAAGTTCAGATCAAGATAAAAATAATCAATCAAGTAATAATACAAAAGAATTGATTAATAAATTAAAAAAAGAAACAGGATGTTCTAGTGAATTATGTATAATAAAATCAAGTAAAGCTAAATCTGTATTAGGTTATGATTTAGTTAATAAAATATTAGATGTATATTTTAAAATAGAAGGTCCAAAAAATAATATTGAAAAATGGCTATCTAATGAAGATATAGATAAAACATTAAAACAATGGACTCATAAATTTAAACATTTTTATCCAATTCCATTTCAAATGCGTGATTTTGAAAAAAAAAATACAGAACTTGCTGTTTTAGATTTTAAAAAATTATATGATGATGGATATAGATATTTTGGATGTATTCCAAATACAGATTGGAGTTCAGGTGGTGGACAACATTGGTTTGCATTATTTTTTAATTTTGATACAGAACCATATACATTAGAATATTTTAATTCAAGTGGTGAATTACCATTACCTGAATATAATTCTTGGTTAAATAAAACTGAAGAAAAATTACAAAATAAATTTAGAAAACCAGTTAATAAAGAAATTGTTACGGAAATTCAAAATCAATATGATAATTCTAGTTGTGGTTGTTATTCTTTATATTATATTTATAGTAGATTAAATGGTATTCCTATGGAATGGTTTCGTAATAATGTTGTAGAAGATGAAAAGATGCATGATTTTAGAAAATTTTTATTTAATACTATTTAATATAATGTTTTAATATATTTTAATAATTTTCTATCTGAATATAAAAATATATGTTCTAATAAAGGAAAATGACTAATATCTAAACAAGTTTTAAATTTTTTAAGTATTAATATTATAAATGTTTCCCAAAATAAATGTAAATCATATGGTGATTTAGTAATATAGATGGGATTAATTTTATAATTATCTAATATAATATATTTATTTAATTCTAAAAAATTTATTTTATGTTTTTTACATTTTACTTTTAATTTTTTATTTATAATATTTAAACGTTTAATCTGTTCTTTATTATTTAATAAATTTTTAACTTTTACTGATTTTTCTTTTGAAATACTTTTTGCATTAATTAATAGTTTAATAAAATTATTTGTTTTTGCTGAATTTGGTAATATATTTATAACATATATATTTTTTGTATAATTAGTTAATTTCATTATAAATAAAAAATAATTTTCAATAATACTGTCGTATGAAAACGATTGTTCTAATTCAACTTCTTTATAATAATATGTAAAATGTATATCAACTTGTCCAAATGCTATTAAAATACATTTAATATCATTTTTATATAAATTTAATAGTTTTAATATTGCATTACCTATTTCATTTTTATGAAGAGAACTTGCTGTTTTTGTACTAAAATATTTAACAATAGTATTTGGATTTTTATTTAAATAATCAAAACACCTAACATAACTATCTCCAAATATAAATATTTTTGACATATTATATAAAATATAATTATATTTGGATTTTTATTTAAATAATAATTATTTGTTTTGTTTAGTTTTTGCTAATTTTAAATGGTGTACCATTAATTTTTTAACTAATGTTTTAATATGTAACCATAATTCAATTGTATCATCTTCACAGTTTAATACAATTGTAGCATCTTCAAGTTCTGGAAATGTATTAAAATATAAAAATTTTTTAACTTGAAATAATTTACACATTAATTCATAATTTTCTAAATTTAAAATATTATAAATTTCTGGACTTAAATCATTTATAACCCATGGATATGATTTACAAATAATTTCTAAATCATCTATATTTTTTGGTAAAATAGTTTCAAGTTCATATAATTCTTGTGGTGTTTCAATTTCAAATAAATCTAATCTTTCATTCCATGTTTCATAATCATACCATACTGCATATTTAATTAATTCACCAACAATTTCTAAACCATCAATAATATCACAAAATATATCATAATCACGGTGAGGATTTGCTAGATCTTTAGCACTCTTTTCTTTATGATTTTTATTTTTATATTTTCTAAATGGAATATTAAATAATTCTAAACAAGTTGGTTTATATAAAATATTACTATCTAATGAATGTTCTTCTTTATTCTCTGACATATTCTAAACATATAGATTTATATACATATAGATTTATATACATATAGAGTTATATACATTTAGATTTTTTTTTTCAAATTTGGTTCTATTAATAATGGAATTTTAGGTTTTTTATTTTTAATTTCTTGTTCTTTAAGAAAATATTCAATTAAGATATTTTTTATTTTTTTATCAAAATCAGAAAGCATTATATATAATTATATCTTTATTAAAATTTGTTTTTTTTATATCATCATTAAAAAAAATTAAATAATGATTATATTATATTATTCATCATAATCTTTAACTAATCTCTTATATTCAATACAATATAATAAAATATTTTTTGTTTCTTCCCAGATACTATTTATTTCTTCTTTTGATAGTGATTCACTTTTCTTTTTTATCATATTTAAAAAACTATACATAAATGGACGATTATCATCATTTTTAATATGTTTAGAAAATTGATTATTTTTAAAAAATGCAATATCACATGCCATAATTTCATTACGATAATCCCACATTTTATCTTTCATTCTTTTAATAATATTTTCTTTATCAATTTTAAGAGCAATACTAATTTGTTTTTTAACCCATTCAATATGATAATTTTTAGGATCAATTTGTTCGGCCATATTTATTAAATTAAATAAGGAAATATGAAAACCTTTAAGGATACGATTAAGTTCATCATCATATTTTGCAAATTCTTCAGGAGTCATAATATATGTCTATTTAATTAGTAATGTATATATATATATATATTATAAAAGATGACAAAAGTTAAGGTAAAAAAATTAATACCAAAGGGATCTTCTAATACAGATCAAGAAGCATTAACAGATTTATTTGAACAGATGACTGGAACTAAAGATGCTGATTTAGCAGTAATTTTTCCAAAATTTGTTAGTGTAATGAATTTATTAAGAAAGTTTTATAAACTATATAGTCTTTTAGCATCAATTAATATTTTTGCAGAAACCTTTTCTGAATATGTTTGGATTGATGAGATTAATTTATTTTTAAAAGATATAATCACTCAATGCAATCTTATTCCAGATAAAGAATATAAAGAAGATTTATTTGAACAAGAGTTAATTGATAATGGTATAGATAAAAATAAAATTAAAGAACATATTAATCATTTATACAGACAAGTAAAGACATCTCAAGTTATTAAAAAAATAATGATTACAAGTGCTAATTTAGCACCATTTAAAATTCATTTATCTTTAGATACTCCTAGTGATAGTTTTATTATGCGTGAACCAGGTAGTATTTTTATGCCTTTAAGTTTTAGTACACTTGATTTAAAAATTATTTGGAATTATAATGTTGAACCTAAATGTAAAAAATTTGTATTAAGTATTTTACAACATACATTTAAATTATCTTATAATATTTATGATATTATCTATAGTCCAGATGTAGATATTGCTGAATTTAGTAGTGTTTTAATTTCTACAATTACTAAATTAAGAAAACAAATTCCACGATGTGATCGTGCTTTTGATGTTATTGAAAATTCAGTTAATATGTTACGTTCAAATTTTAAAGATTATTTTCGTGTATCTGTTGAAAGTGAAAACCCTGCTAGTATTTTAGAATCATTTATAGTAGATGTTGCTAATACACAAAAAGCAAATCCTACAATAGTTCAACAATTCCGTAGAATTACTGCATTTATGAAAAAGAATGCAGCTAATAATAAAGATCCACGCGTTAAGAAATTATTTAGTATGTTAAATTCACAATTTACAAAGATTGATGATGAATTAAAAGTAGATACTACAATTAATGAAACAGAAGAGCCTATATTAGAAGAAACTGAAAATAATATTTCAGAACAATATCAAGAAGAAGAAATTTTACCAGAACAACCTGAAGAAGAACAAGCTTTACCAGAACAAATTTTACCAGAACAACCTGAAGAAGAACACGCTTTACCAGAACAACCTATAACAGAAAATATTTATAATTTAGAAAATACAATTAAAAATAAATGTTGTAAAAATGAATAAATATTATTATTTTTTTATACTAATTATTAGATGACAAAATTAAAAAAAAATATAAATGTTTAACTTAATTATATGTAATATATTTTTAATAGCATCTACCTACTTAATTTGCGGGTGCGGATTCCATTGCGGATACAATCTTTTTATCTTCACCACGAACCCAAATTATTAAATATAATACAATTGTTGCTAATGATAGAATAAATCCAATAATAGATGCTGCTAAAACATTTTCTAATTGAAGCCAAATAAAAACTGAAAGTAATAATAATAGAATAACACATGCAGCCATCATATATTTAAGACCATTTGATAAAGATGATTCATTTGAAATTTTTTGATTTATTACTCTAGATAATGCAGAATCTCCACCTGAATACATTTTAATAAAACTATATTTATAAATGTATTTTTTTTTAAAAATAAAAAAATAAATAAAGATTATATATTATTTAGTAGATATTATATTTATATAGTATTAGTAAATAAACTATTAATAATGAATATAACATTAAAACAGTATTATGATAGAGCTAATGAAATTCAGAAAAATATATCAGATTCTAACTTTTCTTTAATTAATTTATGTAATTCTGATAATTATATGAATGAACTTCTTATTATGGAACAATATTTAGAAGATACTATAAAAATTATTAAAAATACTAAAAAAAAAATATTTGAACAACAACATATAAATAAACAAATTATTGAAATAATTCAAGAACCATTATATACAGAAAATGCTATTATTAATAAAGATTTATTTCCTAATGATAATAAAAAAATAATAGAAATAAATTCAATTGAAGAAATTCCAGAAAATCCATTATATTGGATTAAACCACTTAAACAATATGCCATTAATATAGGTGGATTAATTTTACGTGGTAATATAGGTACTATTTATAATAATAATATAACTAAATTAAATAAAAATATACCAAATCTAATTTATTGTAAAGATAAAAATACTTGTAAAAAAATATTATCTGGAAAATTATGTAAATATTATCATGATCCACAAGAATTATATTATTTAAAAACGGCAGGACTTATTACTTCTAATTTTATGGAATTACAATCAAAATCACGGAATTTTATTAATACATCCTGGATATATACAGAATATCCTGAAAATTCATCAAATAGTAATATGAGACATTTTGGTTCATATGATACATTAGTTGAATTTATTCAACTTGCTAAATTAGAAAATAATACAAATATTAATTTAAAATATATGAATTATGCAGATCAATGTATTCATGATATTTTAGTTATGTATTCATTATATGCTAATGGTTTATATAAATCTAAATAATATTGAAATTATATGATTTATTTAAAAATAATTATATATAATGAATCGTAAAAAAATTAAATTTGAAAATCCACCTATTATAATTGGAGATAATGCAATGGAATTACATAAATTACAACCAGCCAATAGTGAAAATATTGATTTAATATTTCTTTTAGTATCATCTATTGATTATACAAATCTTTTAAATTTATATAGTAATACTGAAGAAAAAAAAGCATGGTATTCTCGTATTCATGATGAAAAAGGTATTTATTATTATTTAAATTGGTATATGTTTACTTATGATAAACTAATATTATCATCAGTTAAAATTAGAAATAAATTAGTTGTTGATAAACAAAATTTATTAATTATGACATTACTTCCTGCATTTGATCAGAAAAATAAAAATCCAAGAAATATTATTAAAAAATTTCTACAAGATACATCTACAATTGCTAATTCATATATAATTTAAATTATATTATATATATCAATGGCCAAATTTGGAATACATATTAGTAAACATACTATTTTAGGTGATTTTAAAACACTAGAAGATGCTGTTGATACAATTAATTCAAAATATAATTTAGATATATGTCAAGTATTTACTCATGGACCTCAATCACGCCATAAAAATAATTATAATGCAGATATTCTTCGTTCATTAAATACTAAAATATATGTTCATTCAACATATTTAACAGATGGATATTGGTCATCAGTTGAAAAAAATTCAGAAAGGTCTCTTCATAGATACTATAAACATATTCAAGAACAATTAGATGCTACAGATGAAATAAATGGTAAAGGTTTAGTAATTCATATTACAAGAAAAAAAATACCAATTATTAAAGAAGGAATGCTACTATTACAAAAGAATATTAAACAACCAAAAAATGTAAAAATTATATTAGAATTTCGTGCAATGAAACCAAATGATGATTGTAGTTATGAAACAGCAGATCGTATTAATAAATTATATAATGAATTAAAATCAATTAAACTTAATTGGGGTTTTTGTATAGATACATCTCATATGTGGGCAACTGGTGTTAAAATGAATGATGTTAAAATCATATCTGATTGGTTTCGTGATATTAAATGCTCCAGTAAAATTGCATTATTTCATTTAAATGCATCTACAAATAGTACATTTGGAATTGGTAAAGATATACATATTATACCATTATCAAAAGAAGATGATATATGGGGTAATTTAATTAATATTAAAACATTTGATAATAATGATCTTAAAAAAATAAAAGCAAGTTCTTTAGGAATAATTTTATTATGGGCCAAAAAACATAAGGTTGATATAATTGGTGAATTTAAACGTGGAACAGTCGCACAATATAAATTTGCAATTGATGTAATTAAAAAAATTTTAATAAAATAAAATATATTTTTAATAAAATAAAATATATTTTTAATTATATAAAATAATGGAACCAGTTATTGCTGTTGAAAATACAACAACGAATGAACTTGAAATTAAAAAAGTAAGTAATAATCCTATAAATATTTTAATGGATTTAAAAAATATTAATTGGGGATACAAGATTAATGATAGATCTAATACAGTTGTGATTTCTTCTGATGTTAAGATTGCTTATTCAATGCAAGAAATTATGGAAAGAGTTAATCCTGATAATCATAAAAATGGTATTAATTTTTATGATACAAATAAATATAAAATAATTTCTATAAATCTTATTTATTTATTCATATTTATAGTTATTATAGCAGTTGTTTCATCTTATTTAGCATATTCTTATAAAACACAATTAAATAAATATCAAAAAAATGAATAAAAAAATTATTACTATTTTTTTTTATTAAAAAATATTTTTATCATTAAATAAATTAATGACTGCGTCCTCGGCTTCGACTGCGTCGACGACGTCCTCCTTTCTTGCTCTTGCTCTTGCTTTTTCTGCGCTTTCCACCAACTGCGGTGATTGCCATTTTGTTTTCTATTCTTATATATCTTAATAAAAATTTTTTTTATAAAAAAAAATAAATAATTAATTAATGAATGAATGGATTTTTTAAATCAATATTTAGAAAAAGTACATCACCATCTGTATCTGAATCATTATGTAAAGAAAATTCTTTATTTGGATCCCATAATAAATATTTATCAAAAACTAATTTTTTAAGATGTCCAGAAACCCATAATGAACATTCTTCTTCCATACAAGTTAAGACATTAATAGCAAGTGTATAACGTAAAATAGGTAAATCTAAAATATTTGATTCATGAATATTACTATTTCCATTTGTTAATTTTGGAAAATGTTGTAATAATGCTGATTCAGATGATAATTTCCAAAAATAAATATTTAATATATTTGGTTGAATTTGCATTAAATTCATTAATTTTGGAAAATATTTATAATTATCATAAAATTTCCCTTGATAATAAATTGGTAATATTTCAACTTTACCACGAATATATGAATACTTTTTAGGTGAATAATCTATCCATTCTAATTTATCATTTGTTAATGGATTTTCTATATCAACTCGTTTAATACCTGTATTATTAACTATTTCATTTATAATTTCTTTATATAAATATTCATTTTTATGTAAATTATAATATAATATAGGATAATATTCTTGTAAATCAAAGAAACTTTTTTGTGTAGGTGATATAATTAATAATATTATAATAATAATAACTAATAAAACAAATGCACCAATATAAAATGGTGTTGATAAATATATTGGCATACTATTATATATTATTATTCAATTCAAATGTAATATCTTTAAAATTGAATAGAAAATATTATATATATTAAAAATATGGTTTTAATAATTCCAACAAGTGGTTGTATTAAATTTGATTTAAAAAATATTGCACATCAAATGATAAATATAGAACAAAATACACATTTATTCTCATCTAATTTATATAAATCAGAATGTAATTGTATTCATCAAGATATACATATTGAATCTGATATTAATATTGATTTAATTATAAAGGATAATAAAAAATTTAATGTATATGAAATTAAAAATCCAATTTATCCAGAACATCCTATTATAGTAGAACCATTTTCTATGATTGGTAATATAGTAATTTATGTATCTAATCCACTTTTAGGAAAAGAATTAGAATATAATGTAGCAAGATATTTATCTAATAATTGTAATCATATCATATCAGAGTTATATAAAATTATAAATATTCAAAATGAAGATGCAGATATTCAAAATGAAGATGCAGATATTCAAAATGAAGATGCAGATATTCAAAATGAAGATGCAGATATTCAAAATAAAGATGCAGATATTCAAGGTTATGGACGTAGATTTATTGAAATTGGTTTAGGTAAAAATACATATTTAAGTTCACGTTATACATTAATTTATGAAAATATGAATTTAGAATTAAAACGGAATATACATTATTGTCCACCTATTAAAAATAAAAAAATATCATCTGATGATAATTTTATATGGAATGTTTATGTTATATATGATTATTCATTTTCATTATTAGATTATTTTAATTATAAGTATTCTTATTATACAATTTCAAAAAAAGAATCTATTAAATATGAAATTACTGAAAAATATTGTAGTAGTGAATATATCAATAAATTTAAATATCTTCAAAATGATTTTTTAAATATGAATGTTAAAAAAATACTAAAAAATAATTCATCTATGATTTATTCACCAAATACTATTATATTAGATGGTGCTAATTTGTTTATAAATAAAAATGTAATTAAACAATTAGATTTTCCATTATTAACTGAATTAAATGTACCTAATTATATTAATTTACCAATATATGTATATTCTAAAAATGAATTAAAATTAAATTTTGATTATCAATTAATTTCTATTTATCAAGAAGAATATGAAATAAGTTCAAAATTTGAATTAACAAATTATATAGATTTAAATATATTATTTTCGGATATTTCATGGAATAATCCTAACATTATTGAAATATATTATTTAAATTATTATAATAATGATATTATTTTGGATTTATCAAAACATTTAGATAATATTAAAAATAATAAACATAATATTTCAAATAATATTTGTTATATAACTGGTGTTCCTTTATGGGATACTTATATTGAAATACAATTTATTTGCACAATTAAAAAATCTAAAAAAATACTTGTTTGTATGCCAGTTTCTAAATTTGGTCTACAACTTCTATATAATGCTCCTTATTTATATCCTTCACAGATTAGAGATAAATATTTTAAATATAATTTTATTGATTATCTTAAATATATTTTAAATGTAAAGAATAAATATAAAGCAGAATATTTTAATATTATTTTCAAAAAATCAAATAATAATATTGAAGATGTTATAAATAAATTATTAGATGAAAATAAAAAAAAATTATTATTATCAATTGAAAAATATGGTAGTGTTTATCATAATACACATTTATATGTAGTTAATCCAGAATCAAATGATATTTTTATTGGTATTATAGAAAATGATTTATCAGATATATTTTTATTACATATGAAATCTAAATCAAATATATATATATTTAGAATAATTGCATAAAAATAATTATACTTTTTTATATTTTCTAATTATATCACCATATAATTTTAACATATTTTTTTTATTTTTATTAGGTAAATTTAACAAATTAATATGTGCTAAACTTAACCAATTAATATCAGCAACTTCAGATAATTGTTTACAACTTTTAAAATTAACTTTTGGTTTCATTATTTTATATTCATTATACCCTTCTTTATTTAATTCAGCTAAATAATAAATATGACGATAAATTACACCATTATCTTTATATGTTAGAATAACTGGATTAATATGATATAATATATTATAATATTTTGAAGAAATTTCAGTTTCTTCTGTAAATTCTCTTATTGCTGTATCTAAATCAGTTTCTTTTGTATCTTTTCCACCTTTAGGTATTTCCCATATTGCTTCACAATTTTTACTATTATTTATAATTTCTGCTAAACGCTTTCCACCATCTAATAAAAATTTTTTTTCAAATTTATTTTTTTTCTTAAAATATTTACTATAATCACAAACTGATTGAATTATTTCTTTTTCTTCATTTTGTCCAACATAATAGGGCACTTTACCATTTTCCATTTTATTATTAAGTAATTTACTTTGATCAAATATATCAATACCTTTTTCTGGATTATTAAGCCATATATACCACCACATATTTCCATAATTTCTACTTAATATAATTAATTTTTCTTCAAATGACATATTATCAAATAAATATTTAATATATCCAATATCATTATTCCGTAATGAACGACTTTTATAAAATCCATGAACAAATATAAAATAATAATAAGTAAATCTTTTTTTAATTGATAATATTTCTATACGATTATTTTCTTGATAATTATAACGGCATAACGCCAATCCATAAGAAGTTTTATATCTAGACATTACTATATATTATCTAATAATGGACTCAATCATATCTAATGTTGGATTTTCTAATTCTATTTTTTTTCCTTCTTTATATATCCAAATACAAGGTAATAATGATATTGATTCAAACTCTTTTTCATCAATAAATGGTTCTTCATCAATATTTAATTTATACATTTCACATTTAGGCATACTCTCTAAAATAGTATATTCCATTTTTTTACATTTTGAACACCATGGAGTATATAATTCTATTAAAATAGGATTTTTTTTATTTTTAATTACTTCACTATATTTTTTTAATGAAGTAATTTGTTCCATATCTATTATATATTAAAAAATAAAAAATAAATATAGTAAAAATTAAATAGATGGGCACACTATTAAAATTAAATAGATCGGGTCAATTATTAAAATTGAATTAAAGATATATTTATTATTAAATTATAGATATGTTTTCATTAATTATTGCTCATGATAATAAAAATGGAATTGCATTAAATGGAAAAATTCCTTGGACTTATCCTGAAGATTTAAAATGGTTTAAATATGCTACTACACAAATATATAAAAAAAATGTAATTGTTATGGGTTATAATACTTGGAAAACAATTTATAAACCTTTACCTAATAGATTAAATATTGTTATTAGTAAAAATCATTTACCTAATAATGAAGAAATATTATGGATTAATGAAAATAAATTACAATTTTATAAATCACCACAAGAATTATTATTAAATAGTAATTATAATAATCATTATTGGATTATTGGTGGAAAACAAATATATGATTGGTTTATAAATAATAATTTAATTGATAAAATGTATATTACTGAAATTAATGCAGATTTTAATTGTAATTTAAAATTTATATTTAATAAAAATGAATGGATACTATCAAAAAATAATATAAATCCATTTATTAGTGATTTAAATATATATATTAAAATAAATAATGAAGAACAAAATTTATTAAATGTAATTAATGATATTATTAAAAATGGAAATGAAAGAGAGGAACGTACTGGTGTAGGAACTAAAGCAATTTTTGGTGGTCAATTACATTTTAATTTAAATAATTTTCCATTAATGACAAGTCGCTCACATTCTTTACGGTTTATTTTTGAAGAATTAATGTGGATTTTAAGAGGTGAAAGAGATGTTAAAATTTTAGAAGAAAAAAAAATTAATATATGGACACCAAATTCAACACAAGAATTTATTAATAAACAAAATTTGGATATTTCTATTTTAGAAGGAGATATTGGTGAATCATATGGTCATAATATGAGAATGTTTACTGGCACAGATAATAAACCATATGATCAACTTGAAAATGTATTATATCTTTTAAAAAATAATCCAAATAGTCGCCGTATTATAATTTGTTTATGGAATCCAGCAGGAGTTAAACGTGCAGCATTACCACCATGCTTATGTTGGTATCAATTCTTTGTTCGTAAAATTAATAATATACAATTTTTAGATTGTCAAGCAATGAATAGAAGTTCTGATATTTTAGTAGCAGGTGGTTGGAATATTGCTACTGCTTCTTTATTAACATATATTTTAGCAAAAGCAACTAATATGATACCAGGTAAATTATCTTGGGTTTATGGTGATGCACATATATATTTAAATAATATAAATTCTGCAAAAGAATTAGTTAAAAGAACACCAGTTGAATATCCTAAACTATTTATTAAAAAAAATATAAATAGTATTTCAGATATTGTTAATCTAACATTTGAAGATTTACTATTATTAAATTATAATCCAGTTAAACCACAAATTAAAATGATGATGAATGCTTAAATATTTACTATATAATATTTTTTTAAAAACTATGTATATAAGTGAAGTTATAAGTAATATTATTATTAATTATGCTATAGAACTTTTTTCATTATATACTAATTTTATTTTGTGTATTTGTTCCATTATTTTCTTATAATAAATTATTATTAAAATTTGTTATTATAATAACTACTTTATTATGGGATGTATTTTGTATAAACATTTTGAACATAAAATATATATAACTAATTTAGTTTATAATAAAATTAGATCAGAAGATGGTAAATATATACCACATGTATCAATATTATTATTATCTATTATTGCATTATCTAAATTATAGTTTAAAATATATAATATAATTCTGGTATTTTTTTTAATATTAATGGAAATTTAATATATGTTATAGCAGAAGGAATTTTATTATCTTCTATTTTTTCTACTAATTTATAATACTCTTTAATTTCTTCATATGTAGTTAATTCAGGACATGTTTGTTTACTTATTTGAACTCGTAAATGTCGTAAAAATTCAACTAATTGACGTGATATATCCATTTCAATCCAGACTAAATTTGGAGAATTATTATTATAACTTAAAATCCAATCAAATAATTTTTGTTTATTATAAATTGTAGGAGATCTACTAATATGAACTAATGATTTTCCACTAACATTAGGTAATTCATTTTTACATATAATACAATTTCCTATATATTTTGCAATACGGCGTCCTAATATTGTTTTTCCTGAATGCGGTGGTCCAGTTATTATTACAATATTAATATGTTTAGAAAATAAAAAGTCAGCAAATAAAGGTTCTCCAGTAAATTTAAATAATTTATTTTTTTTTCTTTCTGTTAATACATTTGCAGGATAATACCATTCAATTGATATATCACTTCTTTTAAAGTATAAATCTGGTGTAGTTATTGATTTTATACCAATATTATGTGCAAATGCTCTATCTATATATCTTCCATTAATACCTATATACTGACTAATTAATATAGACCATTCCATTTTAAATTTAAAATTATTAATTTTTTCATTAACAATTTGCTCAAATAATTCAAATGCACCTGTATATGGTTTTGAAAATCTATTTTTTTTAAATGAAAATATACCAATAATAGATAAATGTTTTACTATATATTCCATAAATATATCAATTAATTCATCATTAGTATTATTTTCATAAATAACAATTGTAGCTATTGATTTTATATTATTATCAATTTGAATTTGTTTATTTTCATCAAGAAAATTATTATGAATAGTAAAAAATGCTAAAGATTCATAAAATACATAATTATCTGGAATCCATAACCATAAACCAATATCATCCTTTTTTATCCACATTTTAAATAATATTATTATAATATTATTATACTATCTATATAGAAAATAGAAAATGTCCCGACAACTTTATATTGAAGATAAAACGGATTTAATTTCTGGAGCATATGATCCAAGAACAGATTGGACTGCTGATTTTGGTGTTGATACTAAATCAGGTGTTATTGATACATCAAAAGATGAAGAAATTGCAAGAAGATTACAAATGGAAGAAGAAAATTCAAGAATTAATTATATTAGTCCAAGCGGACCAGCACCTCTTCCAGAAAAATCTCCATTATATGTTAATAGATATGCAGAAGTTCAAGCTACAGAAGCAAGAAGAAGACAAAAAGAAGCAGAAAAAGCATTAGAAGAAGAACGCAGAAGAAATCAAGAAGCAGAAAAAGAAAGAAAAAATAAAGAATATGAAAATGAATTAGATAAAATTCGTGAATATAATAAATTAGCAACGGATCGTGCATTATTACGTTCTACATATAATGTTGGATCATATTATTTAGATCCATATGAGCGTATTTATAATTGGAGTTTAACTTTATTACCTGATTATTATGATTATATGACTCGTCAAAGACTTCGTGAATCATTATCAAGACTTATTAAAAGAGAATTGCGTTATCATAGTACTGAATCTGAATTAGAAGATAAAATTAGAAATTTAATTAGAGATGCTGAATTTTCTTCTAGTAGTGAAAAAAAACCAAGATCTAAACCAAGATCTAAACCAAGAGCTAAATCAAAAAGAATATCAAAAGCTAAATCAAAAAGAAAATCAAAAAAATAAAAAAACATTTAATCTGTATGTTTATGTTGTTTTTCAATATCATAAATACAATGCACTTGATTTGATTTATTTTTTTTTCTTTTTTTATTAATAATTCTAATAAATAAACAAGTAATATCTATAACAGGTACTATTATTCGTAATTTAGAAGGAACAAATGATGCAATTATAGATGTTCTTATTCCATTAAACAATCCATAAGATACTGCTCCAAATGGTTGTGGTATTTCATCTTCAATTTTATATTCTGATAAAATATATTTTACTAATCCAATACCAAAACCAAAATTAAATATAATATCATCAGAATTATAATAATAATTTTCCATTATTAAAATTGAATTATTACTATAATATTATATTGTTTTATTATTATAGTATAATATTATGACTAGCAATTTAAAATATGCAGATGCTATTGTTTTAGAATATAATACATTTTATACAGAAAAATATATACCACACAGAAGACAAAAAATATTATTATTGAGTGATATATTAGGTAAATATGAAAAGTTTTCAAAATTAGAATATAATAAAAAAGTTCATATTGTTAAAGAAATAGAAGAAGGATGTTTTGAAGAAGCATATAATAAAATGTTAGAATTAGATCAAGATTTTGAGTGGAATAATCCAATGTTTTATAATGTTTATAATTATATTTGTGGAAATTTATTTCAAAATTTAGATCCTACAAGTATAATAAATTCAGAATATCTATTAAATAAATTATTAAATAATGAATGTGAACTTAAAAAATTAGGTAGTATGACATCAGAACAATTATGTCCAGAAAAATCTATAGAAATTCGTGCAATTATTGCACAAAGAAGTGATATTAAATATAGTACAAAAAGTTCATCAATGTATCGTTGTAGTAAATGTAAAAAAAATGAATGTAAATTAGAAAGGCGTCATACTAGAGGATTAGATGAAGCAACTAATTATCGTGCTACATGCATATTCTGTGAACATACTTGGAATATTTAAAAAAATATATTAATCTTTTTTTCTATAAGTATTTATTTATATAAAATATATATAAAAAAATGCCTATTAATGCATATATATGTAAAAAAGGGGCCTATATTTATGTAAAGGATTTAAATCAAAAGCAAATTAAATTTATAGAAAATACATTTACAATTCGTAATAAAAATATTATGGGATTTTGGAATATTATTAAATGTTTTTCATATTATAAAATTAATGGAGAAATATGTATTTTATTTCCAAGATTTGGACTTTATTTTATTTGTAAAAAAATATCTATTATTGCTAATCAACAAATACAATTAGGTAAATCTACAAATTTTGAAATAACTGCTAAATTTCAAGGTAATCAAAAAATAGTTTTTGATGAATTAATGAATAATTATTTTAGTAATGAAAATATTGAACAAGGATTAGCTGGAACAATTATAAATTTAGAAGCAGGTCAAGGTAAAACATTTTTAGGATTACAAGTTATTGCACATTTAGGTATTAAAACATTTATTATCGTCCATAATGAGTTAATATTAAAACAATGGAATGATATAATTTTAAAATATATGCCAAATGTTAATATTGGTTTATGGTATGGTAAAAAAAAATTATATTTACCAGAAACACAAATTATTATTAGTATTATTAATAGTGCCTTAAAATTTGAAAATTGGAATGATATTGGTTTATGTATTTTTGATGAAGCTCATTTATATTGTAGTAAAGGTCGTTCTGAAATATTTGATAAATGTCAATCTACATATATGTTAGGTTTATCTGCTACACCAGAAGTTAAAAAAGAAGTAAATGATGGAACTTATGCAATAATTCAATGGAATATAGGTCCAATATTAAATGCATCAAATTTACCAGATTATACTATTGATGATATACCTTTTCAAGGTAATGTAAGGTTAATTAAATATTATGGACATGAAGATTATACTAAAACATATATTAATGAGATTTTAGATATGGTAAGTAATCCAAAAATGATTAAACAATTAACAGAAGATCCATATAGACTTAAATTAATTATAAAATTAACTCGTGAAATTATTCAACAACCAAATGTTAATTTATTTATATTTGCAAATCGTCGTGATTATCTTGAAACTATTTGTGAAAAACTTAAAGATGAAAATGCTTTATTTATGACAAATGAAGAAGAAGCAAAACAAGTAATGACTATTATGGGTCAATCTTCAGATAAAGATGTATATGAAGCTGAACAATATTCAAGAATTATATTAACAACATATCAATATTTTGGAACAGGTAAATCAATACCAAGAATGAATGCAATGATAATTGCTACTCCATTTAAAACCAATAGTCGTCAATATATTGGTCGTATATTTCGTTTAAATTCTGATTATAGTATTGTAAGAAAAATTATAGATATTGTTGATTGGAATACAACATTAAAAAGTCAATATTATGCAAGAAAAAAATTTTATGATGAAAAACAATTTCCAATTAATATTGAAAAAATTAAATGGGATGAATTAGAATTATAAATTATTATAATTTATTTTTTAATATATAACTTATGTCAAATCCTATATTATCACCAAATAGTTTAAATGCAACTGTAAATATTAATTCAGTCAATGATTTAGGAGAAAATCAAATGATGTTAAATCAAGCTAATATGGGTATTAATGTTAAAAAAGCAATGAGTTTTCAAGTTGATCCAGGATTTGCATGGATTGAACCGCCTATTTCAGGAATATTAGGTTATATTAATCCTAATGAATCAACATATCACCCTTTATTAGAAAATACAAATTATGAAATCGCATCTAATTTATTTTCAGTTGAAGGTGCTACAACTTTATCACAAGAACAAAAAAATATATATAAAGCAAAAATTAAAGGAATTGTTGAAAATGCATATGTTATTAAGGAAAAAGGAAGTATATATAAAGCAACTATTTTCTTAATTATTATTATTATTGTAATTATGATTTTATTATTTATTCAAGGTAATTCAACTATTATTTATATATTAAGTGGGTTTGCTGTTGTTTCTTTATTATTTATTGGATATAAATATTTAATAGGTATTCCTACTGCTATAGGTGATGGTATTAAAGATTGGAATACATTTTCAAATAAATTATCTTCATATACTGCATCTGGTCTAACTGCTAATAATATTTTAAATAAATTTTCAGAAAATGAAAATACTGAAATGATTCAAAAGAAATATGATAATTTAGGAATGGGTACAAATGCATCATTACAAGGGTCTAATCCATCAGTTAATATTAGTGCTAATTTTACAAATTCTATTATATCTGGTATTGGTAATGCATTTTCAAATATGATGTTTTCTAAAAAATAATTTTATTAATTTTACTTATTTTTTTTTGTTAAATTAAAAGTGTATATATTAAATTAGTATATATATATATATAATATTAAATGTATTTAGGACAAGCAAATCAAGATAAATTTATATTAAATATTCTTAAGGAGAAAAAAAATGGATATTTTTTAGAAATTGGATCTAATCATCCAGTAAATATTAATAATACTTATATATTAGAAAATAAATATAATTGGAAAGGAATAATGGTAGAATATAATCCTATGTATTTACCTTTATATAAAAAATATCGTCCAAATAGTATTCATATTATTAATGATGCTACAAGTATAGATTATAAGGATTTATTAGAAAAAACAAATATGCCTATATCATTAGATTATTTACAAATAGATTTAGAAGCAAATAATGGATCTACATTAGAAACATTAGAAAAATTAAATAATGAGATTTTTGATATATATAAATTTGCTACTGTTACATTTGAACATGATATTTATCATACAAATTTTAATAATACACGATTAGAATCAAGAAATATTTTTAAAAATAGAGGATATGTTTGTGTTTTTGAAGATGTAAATAATGAAAATAATCCATATGAAGATTGGTATGTTTATCCTGATTTAGTTGATATGGAATATATTAATCAGTTAATAGAAATTAATAAAAAAAATTATACTAATCATAGTATAACTGGTAAAACAATAGATTGGAAAAATATTGAATATCCATAATTATAATTATATTTTTTTTAGATAAGTTTTACATATTTTTTTAAGATAAGTTTTACATATTTTTTTAAGATAAGTTTTACATATTTTTTTAAGATAAGTTTTACATATTTTTTAAAGATAAGTTTTACATATTTTTTTAAGATAAGTTTTACATATTTTTTTAAGATAAGTTTTACATATTTTTTTAAGATAATTTTTACATATTTTTTACACCTTTTTACATTTCAAACGCCGATTTTTATATAGTCCTATCCATATAAAAATCATTTATAATTCTTCTTTATTTTTCTTGTTTTATTTTTTGGAACATATTTTTCTGGTCTTTCGTAAGCACCCTTGAATATATTTTCATATTTTTCTTTCGGTATTTCACTTATTACTTTTTGGATATTTTCTTTTAGGTTCTCATATTTTAACCCTTCAAATTTTTGTAATCGTGATTTTAGCATACTAAAATAATTTTCAATAGAATTAGTAAAATGCTGATACAGAACAGCATAAAGTAAATTATTATGTTTATTCACTAATGCTTTTATTCTTTCGTTTCTATGAGCGGAAGCATTATCCAAAATAATTAATTTATTCCTTAATTTACTTGTAATGTTATGCTCTAAAAACTCAATTAATCTATCTGTATTTATACCTCCTTTTTCATACAAATCCCAATTTACAACACCATTTACAGAAATAGCAAATACGCCAGTATATTTTTTGAATACTTCTTGTGATTGTGTTTTTATTACACAACGCTTACCTTTATTACTATAACACCGATTTCGTTTTTGTAATGATTTTATACTTGTTTCATCAATACAAATAATATCTTCTATTTTATATTTTTTCACTTCATCATAAAAGTCTTTTATTTTGGAATTAATATTTATATCTTTACCAAATCTCTTTACTGGTTCATGTCTTATTCTTGTAAGTTTCAAAGTAATATTATTATCATTAATCACTCTAAAAATCTGCGTTGTAGATAAATTAGCATCTTTGTATTTGTCTTTAAGTTTTTGGTTTAACTCGTGTAATGTGATTGTTTTATTTTTATTTATTTCATCAACTAAAAACTTAACATATTCCTTTTTGACTTTATAAGCAACTGGTTTTCTGTAATGAATATTAACATTCCCTTCATTTTTGTATCTTTCAACCCAATGCATTAAACTTCTTGGGGTGCATTTGAATACTTTACAAACTTCTTCTTGTGTTTTATCTTCCACTAAATAATATTGAACTGCTGTTAATTTATAATCATTACTTTTATGAGAAGGCATATATATTACTGAATTATTTTTTCATAAAATTGATTAATAAAAAAATTGAAATGAAATACTTAAACATATAAGTATTATAATATTACAAGATGACAGACAAAAAAGTTATACTCGTTATTGAACCTGAATTATCTATGGAAGATATTAACGCAAGAATAAAGCAAGAAGTTTGTTATGAAACTTTGGAAGAATTAACTGACGCAAAATTAATGTGTAAATATAAAGATTGTAATTCTGTTAAAAATGAAATAAAAAAACTGAGTGATGTATTGGGAAAATATATTGATGAAGAAACAAAACAAAAAATAATACAAGAATATTTATTACAACTAATACCAGCAGGAACAAAATGAGTTATAAGAGGAAATAAGTTTAATAATATAGTAAAGCAATTTATCACTAAATTAGCATTAGACACAGACCGATTTGAAATTTGTTTTGAAAAAAAATGTGAAGGTCATTTTACGACTGAAATACCAGATTGGTATATTCTGGAAAAATCAACTAATAAAATTATTATTGGTATGAACCAATTAGATTTATGGGGTGGAGGACAGCAACTTAACAGAGGTTCAAAATATATAGAAAATAATAAACATAATAACAAAAATAGTAAGTTATTATGTGTTGTTTGTAATGAAATACAATTTAAAAGCAAAAAAAATAAAGCATACAAATTATTTGAAACTGGTTTTGAAAATAATACATTATGTTATTTGAATAATTTACAAAATATTATTACTTCATACTTTAATTAACATTCTAATAACGGATTGAATTTAAATATTAATTCTTGTTTTGATATGGATTTAGGACCAACTGTATTGTTAAAATCATATGTGATTGTAGATAATTTATTTATATTATCAGTTATAGATTTTCCATTAGTAAATTTTATAAAATAATGTGATTGGATACTTTTTTCATCAATTTTTTTATCTATTGTTCCTGCATTTACGCCAACACGACGAAATGATATATCTGGATTTTCTGTTTTTTCAACAAACATAAAATTTACTGGTTCTAATTTTTCATTTACAACTCTATTAGTTATTTTTTTTTCCCAAATTTGAAATATACATGGAACATTATGTTCTACCCCATCTACTAAAAATGATTTGTCAGGTAAATCTATTTCAAATATAAGATGAAAATTTAATGGAAATGTTTTTTTTAAACTATCTTTTTTGAAACTTTTAGGTAATATAAATGAAACACTATCACAAAATTCACAAGATTTTTTTATAAATTTAATTGCTAATGAAGATTGACGACCAAATGGGGGATTGCCTATTATATGTATTTTACTAAAAGTTTCCTTAATAATATCATAATCGTATAGTAAATAATCTTGTTTTATTATTTCATCATTATCAGGTTCTAAATCATAGAATTTAAAATTACTCGTTATTGATTTAATACCTGTAATAAAAGAACCATTACCAGCACTCGGTTCTATAATTAATTCATCAGGATTTATTTGTATATATTTTTTAACGAGATTTAAACATAACTCAACAACAATATCCTTTGTGTAATATTTATCAATAGTAATACGATTTAATCCTTTTGTTTGTTTAGTTTCCATATTAGGTGTAGTTTGTTGGGTTATTACATTATTATTTATTATATTTAATTCAATTTTTTCTTTATTTATAAGTGTATTATCAGGTAATATGGTATTAAGTTTGTATTCAACTGCTTTATCAATTAAGACCTTAATTTTATCGGCATTATTTTCGCACATATTTTTTCGTTTTTGGTGTTGAGTATAATGTGATTTTTGGGTAAAAGTTTTATAACATTTGTCGCAACTATAATTAACCATTTTAGTTATATAGTATAATAATATTTTATTTTTATATAGTTTAACTAAAATAGTTATTCCTAAATTATTCCAATAAAATACAATTTACATTTTAGACAAAATCGGCGTTTGAAATGTAAAAAGGTGTAAAGATAAGTTTTACATATTTTTTTTAGATAAGTTTTACATATTTTTTTAAGATAAGTTTTACATATTTTTTTAAGATAAGTTTTACATATTTTTTTAAGATAAGTTTTACATATTTTTTTAAGATAATTTTTACATATTTTTTTTAGATAAGTTTTACATATTTTTTTAAGATAATTTTTACATATTTTTTTTAGATAAGTTTTACATATTTTTTTATTAAGTTAAACAAGTTTTACATATATAGATAATGTGTGGGATTTTCTTTACAAATAATGAAGATAATAATTTAATTAATAAATTTGATAAATTAAAACATCGTGGTCCAGATGGTTCTATTATTTTGCGTAAAAATAATTTCTTATATGGTTTTCATCGTTTATCAATTATTAATCCAAAAATAGGTATTAATCAACCATTTCAATATAATAACATAATTGTATTAGCAAATGCTGAAATTTATAATTGGAAATATTTAGCAAAACTTTTTAATATTTCAATTCAATCAGATTGTGAATTAATTATTCATTTATATATTAAATTTAATCGTAATTTTAAAAAATTAATACAAATATTAGATGCAGAATTTGCAATTATTTTGCATGACCTTGATTATAATACTATTTATGTAGCACGTGATTTTATGGGAATTAGACCTCTTTATTATTCTTATAATAATAATAAATTAAAAATTGGATCAGAATTAAGAGCATTTGATGAAAATGCAGAACATATATTACCAAGAAATATTTATAAATTTAATTTATCTAAAAAATATTTTGAAACTGAAACATATTGGGAATTTCCTAATCGCATATCTTCATTTAAAATAGTGTTAGATAATATTTATGGAACTTTATATGATTTATTTATTAAATCAGTTGTTAATCGTATTAATGCAGATCGTCCAATTGGATGTTTGTTATCAGGCGGACTTGATTCTAGTTTAATTGCATCATTAGTTTCTAAATTCAATCCAAATGTTAAATGTTTTGTTATTGGTGCAGATGATAGTCCAGATGTTATTGCTGCAAAAAAAGTAGCAGACTTTTTAAATCTTTCTTTAGAAATAGTTCCTTTTAATCCTATTGATGCATTAGAAACAATACCAGATGTAATAAATAGTTTAGAAACATATGATATAACAACTGTTCGTGCATCAACACCTCAATGGCATTTAGCAAAATGGATAAGTGAAAATACTGATATTAAAGTTGTTTTTTCAGGAGAAGGGTCTGATGAATTATTTAATGGATATTCATATACTAAATTATATAATAATGCTACTGAATTACGGACTGAAAGTCAAAGATTATTAAGTGAATTATATTTATTTGATTGTTTAAGAACAGATAGAACAATGTCAGCATTTAGTTTAGAAGTACGTGTTCCATTTTTATATAATAGATTAATTGAATATGTAAGTCGTCTTGATCCAGAATTATTAATATATTCATCACATTCATATAATGGGTTAGATAGAACAATTGAAAAAGCATTATTAAGAAATATGGTTGATAAATATAATTTATTACCAAAAGAAATTATATGGCGTTCTAAAGAAGCATTTTCAGATGCTGTTGGATTTTCATGGAAAGATACTATTACAGAATATACAAGTAATTATAAAATTCAAACAAGAAAACATTTAACACCAATTAGTCAAGAAGCAGAATGGTATAGACAATTATTTGAAAAAAAATTTCCTAATCAAGAGTTTATTTTACCTCATTATTGGTTACCAAAAAAATATAAAACAAATGATCCATCTGCACGCGTTTTACCTACTTATAAATAATTCCCATTGGTATACCTCTTGTAGTTGCACAATATGGTACAATATGTTCTAATCTATTTCCACCTATATCAAGTCCAACTAATACAGTTCCTTCTGGACAATTAATATTTTCAGTCATTATTTGAAAATTTCCTAATTTACCATCACCAACTGTTCCAAATTTAGTTATACCATATGTAGAACCTTCATCTAATTCACGATTATGTATTCTACTTAATGGTAATGTTGAAATTGGTCCATAAATTACATTTTTTAAATTATCCTTTTTTCCAAAATTTTTTATATTTGGGTTTCCATCTGATTTTGGATGAAAACATTCTACTTCTAAACCATTAATTATATTACCTGAAAATGGATCATTATCAAAATAATTTCCAGTATTTACTTTAATTGAAGTTATGTAATCATCACCATGTGAATTACATTTAAATTTATCAAGTCCTATTCTACCAATGCTATATGGATCACCAATATTACCTAATTGTGTTAAATTAGGTCTAGGTGGTAAATCTTCTAATTGAATATATGAACAATATGGTTTAAGTTGACCAATTACAGGCGCACCATAATTTGTACTATTTCCAGTTGTTAATTCTACTTTAGTTATATAACTTGATTTTCTTTTATTACCTGAAGTTCCTGCTGGGCATCTTAAAGCATTTGTTCCATATCTCGATTCAATACCATAATTACCTAATCTATCAACTATATCACCACTTGCATATGGTAATACAGAAATAGGACCATTTATTAATTTATTTTTAAATATTCCAGTATCATTACCATTAAATTGATTAGATATATTTGGTGTTCCATCTGATTTTAACTCATTACATTGAAATGATATAGAATTTAAAAAACCATTATTAACACCACTTCCATAATTTAGTTTTATATTATCTATATAATCATTTTGTGTTGTATTACATTCAAAAGAATTATTCTGCCATGTTGTATTTTGTACTAATTCTGCAATAGATGTACCTAAAGAATCTGCTAATATATAACCAGTTCCACTTCTAGTTTTTGGAACAGTTTGTGTTTTCGTATCTACTCCTGTTCCTCCAGTGGTTGTTCCTCCAGTTTGTGTTTTCGTATCTACCCCTGTTCCTCCAGTGGTTGTTCCTCCAGTTTGTGTTTTCGTATCTGCCCCTGTTCCTCCAGTGGTTGTGGTTGTTGTTGTTGTTGTATTATTTATATTAACTTGTTTTTTAGTAAATAATTTATAAAGAGAATATATTATTATTATTATTATAAATAATCCAATTAGAAAACCAAAAAATATTTTAAGAGGTCGATAATTGTCTTCTTTAACTTCTGATGTAATCGCCATATTATATAAAATAATAATATAAAAAATTGAATAATTATATACATATTATATAAAATGGATATACAAAAGAAAATTATAATAGGTATTACTGGAAAAAAAGGATCTGGTAAATCTACTATAGCAGATTATTTAGTTAATAATTATGATTTTAATGAATATGCGTTTGCAAATACATTAAAAAGTGTATGTATGGAAGTTTTTCAATTACAAACAAAACAATTATATGGATCACAATTGGATAAAGAACGTATTGATGATTTTTGGAATATATCATCAAGAAAAATTATGCAAGAAGTAGGAACAGCATTTAGAGAAATTGGTAATAGAATACCACAACTTGATAAAATTTGGATTAAAAGTTTACATCGTGAAATACAGATTAAAGATAAATCATTCATTGTAATTAGTGATGTTAGATATAAAGATGAAGCTGATTCAATCAAAGAATATGAAGAAAAAGGATGGATTGCTAAAATTATAAAGATTGAAAGATTAGAACAAGAATTAAATGAAGATATTCATGAATCTGAAAATCAAGAAGTTCCATATGATTATTTAATTAATAATAATGATTCTCGTAATGAATTATTCAAAAAAATAACTGATATTATGATGGATTATATATAATTTTTTTTATCATTCTCCAAAATAAGTTACACTTAAAGATATTGCATCACGCTGATTATTACCTGACATTGTAACATTAGTTATTGTTGTAAAAACATATAATCTTAATATATCACCATTTGTTAATGTTCTCATTTCACGTAAATTTATAAAATTATAGTTGTCATCTATACCAACAGTTGGTATAGTTATTCTCATAATAGTATCAGTTGAAACATTTGTAGCAATACCTTGTAAATTACTCATATTTAATAATTCATTACTTGCAGTTTTATTACCAGTTGCAGTCCATGTAATACCTCCATCTGTGGAATATCTAATTAAATTAGTAGTATCACTACCTACAGCAACTACTATAGAATTAAAAGAATTAGCAGAAGGATTAACATTATCAGATTTTACTTTTCCTGTTATAAAACTCATAATTATCTATATATATTTTTTAATTCATAGCAATCCAATTTAATACATGGGCATCGGTAGCATTAAAACATTGAGATGGACTTGCAACTGTATGTGCAAAAAATCTATATGTAAAAGAAGTAGTTGATACAGAATTAATACAAAATCCCCAATTATATCCTGTATTAGAAATTTCTATTGAAGCAACAACTGTTGGTGTAGAACTAAATGAATTTGAAAAAGTGATTGTATATGAGGTGCTTCATTATTTGAATTTCTACCTCTTTCAAGTCTTGTAATATTAGATCCATTAGAAGAAAATTGTGTAGTTCCGCGTAGACTTACATTTGCATTAAAAATACTATTTCCACCAAAATATGCACCACCAGCACATTGTAAAGCACCAGTAGATGAACTTGTTGATGCAGTTATATCTGTTTAATTTAAAACTTTACTACTAATTAAACAACGATAATCATTTATTGATAATAATGTTTTTGGTATTATATGAGTATTTGATAATAAAGTACTTCCATATAAAGATATTCCATTTCCATTTAATATGATTCCTGATGTATTATTTGACCAATCTGCAAATAATTCTGGTTTTTCATCTAATTTAGAATTACTACTAGACCCACCAATTGCTATAAATCGATTACCTATCCATGCTATATTATAACATATTGTATCTAAAATTGAACTTGATGAAGGTACAACTGTCCAATTTATACCATTATATGAATATGCTAATGTTTTTATACCTTGACCACCTGCTACAAAAATTGTTCCATTATATCCTATTGAAAAACAAACCGAATTAATTACAAAAAATCCTAATATATTCCAATTAATACCATCATATGAATATGCCGCTATATTAGATGTACTAGAATTACTACCTACTGCTAAACACATATTTTTACAATAAAATGTTTATCTAAATGCTATATAATCAAAACTTAATGAAGAATTAAAATTTACACTCGGATGTACATTTGCTATACAAATTGTAAAATTACTTTCTGTTACTGCCTGAGCAGAAACTAATAAATAATTGACTGCTGGAGTGCCTGATGCTGTTGTTGAATTACCAATAATCACTCTTGGGATATTTCCACTTCCAAAACTTGCTGGAAATGTAACTGTATAATTAACAACATTACCTGCAGTGATTAATGTAGTGCCTCTTGTCCAAACCTCATGTTGAAACTGATTAAAATTAGTTCCACTTGATCCCATTCTTAAAGTTCCGCGTGTGGTTAAATTTGCATTAAAAATACTATTTCCACCAAAATATGCACCACCAGCACATTGTAAAGCACCAGTAGATGAACTTGTTGATGCAGTTGTATTAGATAAAGTTAAAATGGAAGAAGCTCCTGATAATGCTAATGTTGAAGATGCTCCCTGTAAGGTTAAATTAGCATTCATCAAACTATTTCCACCAAAATATGCACCACCAGCACATTGTAAAGCACCAGTAGATGAACTTGTTGATGCAGTTGTATTAGATAAAGTTAAAATGGAAGAAGCTCCTGATAATGCTAATGTTGAAGATGATCCTTGTAAAGTTAAATTAGCATTCATAATACTATGTGCACCAAAATATCCACCACCAGCACATTGTAAAGCACCTGTAGATGAATTAGTTGATGCAGTTGTATTAGATAAAGTTAAAACGGAAGAAGCACCTGATAATGCTAATGTTGAAGATGCTCCTTGTAAAGTTAAATTAACATTAGTAGTAGTTTGTGTAGTTGTAAAATTAAATGTATTAGTTCCTAATAAAGCAACACTAATTTGTCCACTAGATGGACGATATAAACCTGTATTTGTCTCACTTGCCCAATATGCACTAGGACTACTAACAGTACCATTTGTAAATCCAGAAAAATTACTTCCTGCATTTGCCTGCCATGTTGCATTTCCTGATGCATCTGATGTTAATATATAATTATTAACAGCACCAGTTGGTATTTGTAATTGTCCACCTAAATAAACTTTTCCACCAAAATATGCAC
>Ga0315904_10000846_pt1 | contig 48739 bp, 34 predicted proteins | sample LakEriMetagenome_6_FD_203529 | JGI IMG/M metagenome (GOLD analysis project Ga0315904, IMG submission 203529) | Freshwater fungal communities from buoy surface, Lake Erie, Ohio, United States - Buoy 12 MA120 | ecosystem: Environmental > Aquatic > Freshwater > Lake | place: USA: Lake Erie, Ohio...
CCTGTAAAAAAAAAGGACCCTTTCGGATCCTTTCTTGTTTACTTTTCAAAATGCATCTCTACCCTTCGGTTCTTTTCCCGACCTTCTTCAGTCGCATTGTCGGCTATGGGTTTAGTCTCTCCGAACCAGGCCAGCTTAATTCGGTCACCGGAAACTCCATTCGCAACAAGGAATTCCTTGATGGCATTCACCCTATTTCTGGAAAGCTCAAGATTGTATTCTTCAGAACCGTTATCATCCGTGTGTCCCTCCAGATTAATATTCAGATCAGGACGGAGCAGAAGAATATTAACCAGCGATTCCAAGTCACCGTACGATCGCTTTCTAATGATTGCCTTGTCATTTTCAAATTCAAGCGATTTCGACGCCAGATCCAAAACCCTGTCAGCTTCCTGATCGGTCACTGCAGGAGCAGAAATGAATACTGTATCTATCTTTTCTACCACAAGCGTATCCGTTATGGTTTGGTAAACGGTATCTATTTTAATCTCCTGAACTACATCTCTCACAGAAAGGGAATCTTGTAACGGCTCCTTCTTTCTCGGACACAATTTAAGCCCCAGGATCACTTCATGTGAACCACTGGAATATTTGGCTACATTTTGCATAGGCGCTTCATACCCATAACCGATGAAAAACAGGTCACGGATATTGATCCCAACTCTACCAACAAGCCCCACATTCATTCTATAGCCCAAGCCTCCGTAGATAAGATTCTTATAATCGACATCTGCATTGAAGTCGAATTGTGACACATTAGACACTCCACGATACATTACAGATGGCTTGAATCCAAAGTTGTCGCCAATTAATAAGCGGTACCCGAGATAACCAATCATGTGTCTTCTAAGCCCATACCCATCAAGACCAGAATAACCAAAATTTGAAAAGGACTGAATAACCTGTCTTGAAGCAAGAGATACCTCAAGTCCCTTGAACCGGTAAAGGAAACCGATCTCACTATTTATACTCGAAGCAGATTGTTCACCTCCATTTACAATCACATCGTTTCCATCGAAAACGATGGCACCGTCCGGGTTTACACGGAACTGATAATAGCCTGCTGTCAAACCGAGTCTCACATCGTGTTCACGTGCAATTGTGAATCCATAAGCCAAACTCCCTGAAGCCGCAACTTGCTGTAACATCCCCAATTTGTCGATCAATACATTGGCACCCACTCCAAGCCGCTTCCCAATACGGGAATTCGCAGAAAGAAAACTGGTTGTAGGAGCTCCTTCCACCTTTACCCATTGGTTCAAGTGTGAAAAATACACCTCTGTACACCCGGTGGCTCCGGCATAGGCCGGATTGATGGAGTAACGATTGTACCCGTATAAATTACTCTGAGGAGTCTGCTGAGCCTTACCTTCAGACAGAAGGACTATTGCTGCAAAAAAAGCGAATGATAACTGTATCTTTCTCATATCGTCTCTGCTTTATTTCTTGAAGCGGAACAGGTTGATGGTTCCTTTGTATTCCTGATCACTGCAAACGATGGAATAGTAATATACTCCATCCGGAAGTGGCTCATTGTCTTTCGTTCCTGCCCATTCGTTCTGGTAATCATTCGTCGTGTAAACCGGCTGCCCCCAACGGTTGTAGATAGTGACCATGCACCCGGCGATCTGGGTATAATCCGAAATATTCCAGGTGTCATTCTGCCCGTCATCATTCGGAGTAACCATGTTACTGATCTCGAACGGTACGGTACAATCGATCACCGATAACTCAAGTGTAACAAGGGAATCACATCCAGAAGCACTTTGGAATACCTCATTGTATACACCCCCGGAAGACAGAATTTGTGTTCCAAACTGGTAGCTCTCACCTATACAGATCGTTGTGTCTGTAAAGAATTCCGGAGCATCATCCACAAACAGATATAGAGTAGCTACCGAATCGCAACCTGACGCAGTCTGGAGGTTTTCCGTATACGTCCCCGCCTCAGTAAGCACTTGTGTACCGAAGTTGTACGACTGACCTGCGCAGATGGTTGCTGTGCCTGAAGTTGAGATGGCAGGGAGAACTGTAAGATATAAAGTTGCAGTTGAATCACAACCGGATGAGGTCGTGAGCGGCTCTGAATAGGTACCGCTCGAATTTAACACTTGGGTACCAAACGTGTAAGATTGTCCAGCGCAGATGGTGACTGCCTCACTTCCTGCCAGTGCAGGATTTACTGTAAGGAACAAAGTTGCCAATGAATCACATCCAGAAGATGTCGTAAACATTTCAGAGTATGTACCTGAAGTACTCAGTGTCTGAGTTCCAAACACATAATCCTGCCCCTGACAAATACTCACAGATTCTGAACCTGTCAGAGGTGGATTCACGGTCAGATACAACGTGACTATAGAATCACATCCATTGACGTTTGTTAATGTTTGCGTATAGGAACCTGTTGTACTTAAAGTTTGAGCCCCGAATGTGTATGTCTGACCGGAACAGATAGTCTGACTAACCGATCCATTCACTGTAGGATTAACAGTCAGGAAGAGCGTCGCGATAGAATCACATCCTCCTACCGCAGTTAGATTCGCTGAATAGGTACCGGTAACATTATAATTGGTGCCGTTAAAAGTATATGAATCACCTTCACAGATCGTTACGCTTTGATTGGAAGTCAGCACGCTCTCTACAAACAAGGTTGTAGTAACAGTACTATCACATCCGTTTGCTGCTGTAAATATGTCTGTATAAACCCCTGAAATGGTATACACATTTGTTCCTACGGTGACAGATCCTCCATCGCAGATGGTAAATACTTGCTCAAATTCAGATGGCTGGAGAACGGACAATGTCGTGTACACGGTACTGTCGCATCCGTTAGCTCCGGTAAATACATCGGTGTATAATCCCGCCGCTGTCTGCAGCGCTCCTTCCAGGAAGATCGATTCACCCTCGCAGATAGATGCATTTACGTAATTCATATTCGGACTCACAATACACGGATTGGCACACGCAGTGGCATCGATCGTAAATGTGTAAGGACAAGCGCCATCAGTCACCGAAATAGTGAACACCTGTGCTGCCGGGACATCGAAAACGACGTTGGTACCTGCTGTAAAAGAACCTGTTCCAACCAGATTCATCCCTCCGTCCGCAATGGTATAAGTGAAGGACGAGCCATAGTATTGAGCAAGACCACCTGAAGCAGTGAACGTGATCTGACAAAGGGCATTATCATAATTTGAAACAGGAACGACAGGCTGTAGATAGACGACCGGGATACCTTCTTCGACTGTCGAACTAATACAAGTCAGGTCTCCCCAATTCGCCGGTTCATCACCCATGGGCGAAACATAATAGATGGTATTGAAAAGTGGGTTTCCGAATGAACCGGAACCATCTGTGTTGTTTGTGAAAACTCCACCAGTCGTCTGCAAGGAATCAATAAATGAAAAACCGGTATTAGCAACCGGATCAGGTATCGGGAACACAGAGTGGATCACATATCCAGGTGTAAGACATGAAGGTAGATCTTGTGTTGATTGACCAATGCCATCCAACATAATCCCGGGTTCAAAACTGTCACCAAAACAAATGAAAGCCGTGTCAGCGGAAACAACAGTAACTGTATCAAGGTTAGCCAATTGAACAAGTACATCTCCCGCATCACTTTCAACTTCCCGGATGTACTCAATAATATATTGCCCCTCATCACCGGGTGATCCACCATCCAATTGGATCGCATACATCTGTCCCGGTACCAGACAACACACAGACTCCTGCGTACCTGAGAAACCTGCTGATCCTTGAAGTAAGGGGGTGATCTCAGGTGTATTCCGGGTACCATCATTCGTAAAGGTTGCCGGATTCAATCCTCCGTAACAATCTGTTCCGTTGAGCAGTTCATAAACACTGTATCTCAAAGTGTCCAGGTCAATATATGCTCTAAGATTCATCTCCACGGCACCGGAAGGTGGCGCAACAAAATAATGCCATACCGTTTGATCTGCTCTATCTACCTGATTCGGATGAGCAGCCGGTTCTCCTGCCAGATACTCGCGGCATGCCCACACATTGGTGCCTGCAACAGCTTCAAACGAAGGAGTTGTTCCCGCGGGGGTTACAGGGACCTCATAAAGTGAATTCGCCATAGCGAGACAAAGAATATCATTATCAGGTGGATTGGTAGAAGGATCTACTGCTGAAGGATCATATAACCAGGTATCAATGTCCTGCGCTGATATTGGCGTTAAGTTACTCGCCGGATCTACCATTCCGTAATAACGATATCCAGGTTCGAGACATCGCGCTTCTATTCGGGCACTTTGCACTGACCCCCCCAACAAACCATTAAGTCCTCCGTCTGTAGCGTAGAGATCCTCCAAATTAGCACAGGAGAAGTCGACCGGAACACCTGGCGCAAAACGATCATCGAAACCAAAGAGCGCACTGCTTTCAGAATAAATTGAGCTCTGGTAGTCTGTCTCAAAAACCATACGCCCTGAGTTAGGTGCAATGAAATTCAACCAGACACTTTCATTAACTGAATTATTATTAACCGCAACATGGTTGTAATCATAAGCGTGATATTGGTTTGGATTTGGTGAATTATGGGGAGCACCTGTTTCACCAAAATTATTGCCTCCATCATAGGCGCATCCAAAACTAAGATTCGCTGTTATTGGTGAATTGGCAGCAGAACTTATCTGCACTATACCAGGGTTAACCTGAGAGGATAAACAAGGAATATCTTCCAGATTATAACCGCTACCCCCTAGTGCATTTACACGCACCTGATAATAACCTCTCGTTCCTCCATCATCAGAAGTTAACTGCACATAATAAGTCTGACCAGGGATCACTTTCTGATAACTGAACGGTGCGAGCGGGTCACAGGCATCCAGTGTAATTTCAGCTTCCGGATCAATTCCTAAAAGATCCGTTCCATCTGAAAATTCATGATGTGACAAATACTCAAATTTGTCTTTGATCACATTAGCCGTCAAAGGTTCAAGACCGGTGATACACGATGACCCGTCTGCTGAATGGTATACCTGAAAATAGGTTCCAAACTCCGTTCCGCCAAGGTCAGTGGTGATCGTAACCGCACCGCTTGCTGGAGCTACGAACCTGAACCATACCGAACCATTTGCGGAAACATCTCCCGTGTGAGGCTCATTTGATTCTAGTGTAGCCGACGGACACCAGCTGTAACTGTATGTTGTATTAAGATTGAGCTGAGGTGCATCACAGATATTGTCTTCTAATTCTACCGTTCCGAAATCCGTGCGGATTACCTGAAGTATGATCCCATAGGTCTGCCCCCCCGCACTTGCAGTAAATGTTTGGTTTACCGTACCTGTCGATCCCGGAACAGCAATATTCCCATTCTGGGCATTGGTTCTTAATTGAGAAAAAGTTCCTCCCGTGAGATCGTAATTCGTTGGCGCATCATTCTCATATCCTTGCCATTCAATAGCAATATTAGTTGGAATATCACTTGGGCATACATAATCGTGATTAAAAAAGATCCCGTCAGTTGGATTTATATCATTACTTGGCGATGTGCGCGTCCATGGACCATTGTTACCATTTACGAAGGCATGATTGAAATCCCCGAGAAAACCAAACAACACAGGATTATTATTGGAATAACCCATCGTGTTATCGGTAGCAATATACTCCAGCACAAAATCACTATCTCCAGCTAAAAAGCCATCCGAATCTACTTGATTAAGAACTGCCACACTAACCACCTTGACTTTGATATTAGCCTGAGAGATCGCGAAATGATAACATGAGAGCAACAGCACAATCAAATGTGCTACAACAGTAGTAGTCTTTTTCATAAGCTTAAAACAAAAAACTCAGTAAAACGAAAATAATTAAAATTCCTTTCCTGCTGAGTTTTGTTAATAAAATGAGTGTTCTTAAAGTAGCATGCTTACCGGATTCTCGAGGTATCCTTTGAAAGTCTGAAGAAAGGCAGCACCTGATGCTCCGTCAACAACCCTATGATCACATGAAAGTGTGACTTTCATAACATTGCCCGGAACAACCTGGCCATTCTTTACGACCGGAACAGCCTTGATACCTCCAACAGCCAGAATACAGCTATCCGGTGGATTCACAATGGCAGTAAATTCTTCTATACCAAACATTCCCAGATTGGAGATCGTAAATGTATTTCCTTCCCAATCTGAAGGTTGTAATTTCTTATCCTTTGCCTTTTGAGCAAAAAACCTCACTTCTTCACCGATCTGAGCAAATCCTTTTGAATCTGCAAATCGTACAACCGGAACGAGTAATCCGTCCTCAACTGCAACCGCTACACCAATGTGGATGTGATGATTTCTTCGGATGTAATCACCATACCAAGAACTGTTGATAGCGGGATGCTTTCTCAATGCCATAGCCACGGCCTTGATCACCATATCATTGAATGAGATCTTCACATCCCCCGTATTCAATGCCTTTCTGGCAGCGATGGCGTTATCCATGTCTATATCAAGAGTAAGGTAGAAATGTGGAGCAGTAAATTTACTTTCCGCAAGTCTTCGTGCGATCGTTTTCCTCATCTGAGAAACCGTCTCATCGGTAAAGGATTCTGTTCCAATGGCAACCGGTGCAACAGGAATACCAGCAGCAGGTGTATAAGGAACATAATGATCTACATCTCTTTTAACAACTCGTCCACCATCGCCTGTTCCGGCTACTGCGGCGATATCTATACCTTTCTCAGCTGCAAGTTTCTTTGCTAAAGGAGAAGCCACAACCCTGCCATTTCCGGATGCTGCGGTTACTGAAACAGGCTGTGGAGCACTTTGAGCTGCCACCGGAGCTGCCTTTACCGGTTCCTGAGTTGGGGTTGGCGCAGGGGCCGCTGCAGGCTTATCTGCTTTTACTTCTTCTTTTTCAGGAGTCGGTGCAGCACCTGAAAGCAACCCGCTTATGTCTTCACCTTCCTTACCAATGATAGCCAGAATAGAATTAACAGGCGCGGCCTTACCTTTTTCCACACCGATATGGAGAAGGACTCCATCGTAGAATGATTCGAATTCCATGGTAGCTTTGTCCGTTTCTATTTCAGCAAGGACTTCACCCGATGATACCTTGTCCCCAACTTTCTTTGTCCATTCTGCGACCACTCCTTCCGTCATGGTATCGCTCAGTTTAGGCATGTATATGATCTCAGCCATGTCTTTCTTCTCTTGAAATTTTTATCAATATTCTTTAATGTAAGGATAGTCTGCCTGATCGTACACGTCCTGATACAATTCCTGTGGTTCAGGATATGGTGAATTCTCTGCGAATGCTACGCTTTCATCGACTTCCTTCTTAACCCAGGCATCAACTTCCTCTATCTCCTTCTCAGTCATCCATTTATTTGCCTTGATGATCCTCAGGCAATGTTCGATTGGATCCTGTTCCATCCATTCTGACACTTCTTCCTTAGTTCGGTATTTCTGTGGATCTGACATGGAATGACCTTTATATCGGTATGTTCTGATATCGAGCAAGGTTGGACCGTCACCTCTTCTGGCTCTTGCAGAAGCTTCTTCAATTGCTTCATGAACTGCCTCAGGACGCATTCCATCTACCGCGAAAGAAGGCATTTCGTAAGACAAGCCTATCTTGGAGAGGTCATGTACGTTAGTAGTTCTCTCTACCGAGGTCCCCATCGCGTAGTTATTGTTCTCAATGATAAAGATCACCGGTAATTTCCAGTTCATGGCCATGTTGAAGGTTTCATGAAGCATACCCTGACGAACTGCTCCATCCCCCATTGAAACGAATGCCACATTATCGGTACCGTTATATTTTTCTGCGAAAGCAACACCGGCTCCCATACCGATCTGTGCCCCCACAATACCATGGCCTCCCATGAAGTTCACGTTCTTATCGAAAAAGTGCATTGAACCACCCTTTCCTTTCGAACAACCTGTGATCCTTCCGTAAAGTTCAGCCATCAGTGCGCGCGGATCAGTTCCTAAGGCGATTGGGTGAGCATGGTCCCTGTATGCGGTCATGTGCTTGTCTCCGGGCCTGCAGGCACTTGCTGTACCCACCACGATGGCTTCCTGACCTATATAAAGGTGACAGAATCCACCGAATTTCTGCTGAATGTATAGTTGTCCAGTACGCTCCTCAAATTTTCTGATGAGCAACATGTCTTTATACCACTTTAAATAAGTTTCTTTTGAAAACTTTGGTTTGGCTGCAGCTACTGTCTTCTTCGCAGTCTTTGAAGGTTTAGATGCTGTTTTTACTGCCATTCTTGGTGCAATTTATAGTTTCAGTTGGCAAATATAAAAATTAATGCGGTCCTAACAGGAAAGACCCTTTTTTGATCCTTGTATTCCCAATTTCAAAACTTTAGATCCCGGCACGGATGAGGTTATCATATAAAGTCTTGGTATGCTGTTGATTAGGGTCCTTTTTAAGAATCTCCTCATATACCGTTTTCGCTTCCTTCTTACGTCCGAGGATTTCAAGTAACATTCCTTTGTTGGAAAAAGAAGATAGATCTTCCGGTCTGTGCTTCAAATAAGCCTCCAGCATAAACAAGCTCAACTCGTGCTTACCTTCCGTAAACAACCTCCTACTGATCTCAGCCATCAGATCGGCTTTTTCAGGATAAGCTGAAGCACGTAATGAAACCATTTTCTTTAACTCTTCATATTTTCGGAGACTATACAATGCATAGGTCTCATGATGAAAATCCTCAGCTGTGTATTCCGGTTTCTTTTTTGTAAGCTGGATGATCTTACTAAATGTGGCGGCTCTTTTCAGAGAATCTTTTTCAAGAGTTGCCATTTGAGTAAGAATAAATGACTGATTAATAAAGAGACCATTCTTTTTGTATTCCAGTGTATCAATTGCTTTTGCCAACACCTTTCGACCTTGTTCCAGTAATTCCAGTTTCTTCAATGTATCCGTTTCGAGCTTTGAAAGCTCACTGTATACGAATGCGGAATTTTCGTAAAGGTTCGCATAAGCAGGGTAAATCTCAAATGCTCTTTCCAGCGAAAGAATCGACTTTCCATATAAGGTACGTCGTTCTTCTGGATTTGATGTCTTGTTCGCCTGTGTAATGAATTCAGTGCCCAGGTTGAAATGTGTTTTAACGCTATTCGGTTCAGCTGCTACTCCAGCTTCGTATATGCTCAGGTTGGATCTCCAATCCTCATTTCGGACCACTGTGCGCAGAGAATAAAAGATGAGCACACTTCCAAAAAGAATCTGAGCACCGATGGGATTCCATTTATGAAGTAAATTATCGACAATCGGCACAAGCATCAAAAGAACTCCAAGAACCGGGACGAACAAGAACCTTTCGCCGAGCACACAAAATATCAGAAAAATAAAATTAGAGGTTGCAATGAACGTACTTATGAATGTAAGTGCTCCAAATCCAATCAATGATCTTTTAACTACTCCATAAATTAACGCACCAACCAGCAACAGTAAAAATATCAACCCTGCGATAGTTTTCCAGTTTCCAAAATCAACGAGCGGAAAAGAATTAATCGAATAGTCCCAACTCATCGAAAAAGGCAACACACTTAACTCAACATAACGTAAAAAAATGGTAAGATTAGTAGCGAAAGCCTGACCCGCGGATTCTGCTAAAACCAGATTATTTGACACTGGATCTATCTTGTCTCCAATCAGAACATTAGACAGGATCAATGATCTGAGAATAATATAGACAAGCGCCGGAACAATTATCGGAAGGGTCTTCAGTACAGTTTGTTTAAAAGATAATTTATCAAAGAACCACAACATACCTGGGAACAGAAGAATGGCCGGAGCTGCTGTTTCCTTGGACAAGAGTGCCAGAAAATACACCACAAGACCAGCAACCATTTTCTTCGAGTTGGCCTGACGAACTCCACGTATAAAAAAATAAAGTGACAGCAACAAGAAAAGTGCACAAAGCAGTTCATCCCGACTTTTCACATTGGCAACAACTTCTGTATGTATCGGATGCACCATGAACAATAGCGCAATTGCCATTGTCCACTTTGATTTGGCCGCTCCAAAAAGTTCATTAAGAAGTCTGAAGAGCACCAAAACAGTCAATGAATACAACAAAACCTGGATTAAATGCGAAAAGGTTGGGTCCGCATCGAATAGAGATCGTTCAATTGCAAAAGTCGAAAGTGCAACAGGTCGATATGCCATATCCTCACGACCATCATAGCCGTGCAGGTAACTGTGAGAAAAAATGTACGGAATAGCAGAAATACCCTCTTTAGTCTGTTTGTTCTCGGAGACAACGATCATATCGTCTATCACATACTCATGTCCGATGGTATTCGCATATAACAGAAAGGATACAAGCACCCAGAACCACCATTTCTCCGTGTATGTCAAGATCTTCGTCATAACTTACCAAATGCCAGTGGCAGCAGATCATGAGCCGATTCGAAGATGAGGATCCGTCCATCCTGATTAACCAGGATCACGCGAAATGGATTCCCTTGCCTCATTTCTGTCTCACACATCACCTGGCGACAAGAACCACAAGGACTTAACAATTGACTTTCTGGAATCAGATCACCCCGTGCTATTATACAAAGTGTCTCGACTTCCTGATCTGGATAGGCGGCGCCTGCGTAAAATAACGCCACACGCTCAGCACATAGACCCGAGGGATAGGCAATATTCTCCTGATTTGAGCCGATAAGGACAATCCCATTCTTCAACTTCACAGAGGCACCTACAGTGAAACGACTGTAGGGAGCATAGGCATTGACCATAGCTTCCTGTGCCTTGTCAATCAACTCCTGATCAGATGCAGTAAGTTCATCCCTGAAATCAAAAAGCTGGTATTCGATCGTGTGTCTGTAGTTCATACTTATCCTAAGCTTGATCCAAAATTAAAAAATCAAGGCATAGTATCATCAACCGTCAGCTCACCTTCTTTGCATTATCTTCCTAAACTACTTAATTTTGCCCCGAATGATCCAATTTAAAAAAGTAGCGTTCTATACTCTTGGATGTAAACTGAACTTTTCAGAGACATCCACGATCTCTCGCCTATTCGAAGATTCGGGCTACGCCAGGGTTGAGTTTGAGGATACGCCGGATATTTTTGTGATCAACACGTGCTCAGTCACTGAAAATGCTGACAAAAAGTGTAAGCAGCTTGTCAATCGTGCTAAAAAGATCAATCCGGAGTCATTCGTAATCATTATCGGTTGTTATGCACAGCTCAAACCGGAAGAGATCGCAAGGATGACCGGTGTTGATATGGTTTTGGGTGCCAACGACAAGTTCAACGTTATCGAGCACCTGGAAAAACTGGAGAGCAGACCGGATCAAACCGTTGTAGCTTTCGACAATATTAAAATGACCAAAGAGTTCGTTCCTTCTTATTCGTATGGAGACCGAACACGCTCATTCTTAAAAGTTCAAGACGGCTGTGATTATTTCTGTACGTTCTGTACTATTCCTCTTGCCAGGGGTAAAAGCAGAAATGCAACAATCGCTGAAACGGTAAAAGAAGCTCAGAAAATTGCCGAAACAGAAATTCGGGAAGTTGTTCTTACCGGAGTCAATATTGGTGATTTCGGGCAAAACGGAGACGAAAACTTCTATGGTCTCATTCGCGAACTGGATAAGGTAGAGGGAATAGACCGATATCGGATTTCATCGATAGAACCAAATCTTCTCAGCGATGAGATCATTCACTTCTGCCTGTCTGATTCAAAACGATTTGTGCCTCATTTTCATATTCCACTGCAATCAGGTAGTAACCGTCTGTTAAAAGCAATGCGCAGAAAATACCTGCGGGAACTATACACTGAACGGGTTGCACATATTAAAAAATTAAGATCTGATGCGTGTATCGGTGTTGATGTGATCGTTGGTTTCCCGGGTGAAACAGACGAGGAATTCAATGAAACGATGAGCTTCTTGAAAGACCTTAACATCTCCTATCTTCATGTCTTTACCTACTCTGAAAGAGCAAATACAACTGCAGTAAAATTAGGTGATCCTGTACCAATGTCTATCCGTAAAGAGCGGAGCAAAATGCTTCATATTCTTTCTGATAAAAAGAAAAGAGCATTCTACGATCAGAATGTTGGAACAACGCGAAAAGTACTTTTTGAGTCGGAAGAAGACAATGGAACTATGTATGGCTTCTCTGAGAATTATATCAAAGTGAAAGTACCTTATGATGCTACCCTGATCAACCAGTTCCGAACAGTGACACTTACTGAAGTAGACCGTGACGGCATCATGAAATGTGAAATCGCGGAGGACGTCATTGTCAATGTCCTTTCTTGACGGCTCTTGTCATTTCTCTCTTTCCTGGGGGGCCAGGTAAGGATTGAACCTCCAATCCCAGTGATCTAAGGTCCCTTTTGAACTGACCACGAGCACAATACGTAACTAAAACACCTTCCGGTTTAAGCAACCCGGCTACTTTTTCAAGTACCTCCATTTCCCACATTTCCCCTTGCGCCCTGGGACCAAATGCATCAAAATAGATCAGATCAAAATTCGGATCAGCTATAGTTAAATTCTGTATTTTATCGTGGATTCTGGTAAAATGAAATCCCGGGATCAGTTCATGTTCTTTCCCCCATCCCAACTCATGCATGGAATAAAATTCTGTTTCGAGTTTTCCTTGCAGAGAATCAGGATAATTCAGTTCTTTAATCATTTCAGAAGAAACAGGAAACGCTTCAATTCCGGAATACTTAACCTTTTTGCCGGACTCCAAGACGTCAAGCATGGTAAGGTAAGCGTTCAATCCGGTACCGAAGCCCACCTCAAACACACTCAACTCTTGTCGGTCTAACGTGTTCAGTCCGTTTCTGATGAATACATGAATAGCTTCCTGAAGTGCGCCGTGACCGGAATGATAGTTTTCATTCAATTCCGGAAGAAATATGGTTTTGGAACCATCAGATGTGAGGATGATCTCTCGTTTCACACGATAAATTTAACTCATCTTCAATTAACAATTGTGAATAAACTGATTTCATATCTTTTTAACATTTTAAGGGCCGATAAGGATTTGAATCGCGGATCGCTTTGCCTATATTTGTGAAACCATGGACAATTCCTTCGAAAATAACAGACGCCCCATCAGTAACAAAGTACGAACATCCAATGCACAGTTGAGTGAACTGGGCAGGGTTCAGCCTCAGGCTACGGACCTCGAGCAAGCCGTACTCGGTGCTATGATGCTTGAAAAAAATGCAGTCACGGCTGTCATTGACAGTTTGAAACCTCAAACATTCTATGATCCGAGACATCAATTTATTTATGGCGCCATTCTAGAATTGTTCGGAACTTCAAGTCCGATAGATCTCCTTACCGTCACGAATAAGCTTAAGGAACGTGGTGAACTGGAGGCCGCCGGGGGGTTAGCCTATATTTCTCAGCTCACGAGCCGCATAGGTTCTTCGGCTCACATTGAATATCACGCAAGGATCATAACCGAAAAACACATTAAGCGTGAACTTATCCGCATCAGCAGTGAGATTATAAAGGATTCTTTTGATGATACGGTCGATGTATTTGACGTATTGAATAAGGCGGAAGGAGATCTTTTCCAGATCGCAGAGAACAATATGGGCAAGCATATGGACACAATGCAGAATGTCGTGCGTGAGGCTATCAACGAGATTGAAAAGGCCTCCAAGAATTCAGATGGTATCTCTGGAGTACCGACCGGTTTCCACGACCTCGACAAACTGACATCGGGCTGGCAGCGTTCCGACATGATCGTTATTGCAGCCCGTCCTGCCATGGGTAAAACTGCATTTGTGCTTTCTATGGCCCGGAATACTGCTGTTGATCATAATATGGGTGTTGCCATTTTCTCGCTGGAAATGTCGTCAGTGCAGTTAGTAAAACGTCTCATTTCTGGTGAAGCAAGACTAGATGCCGAGAAATTAAGGAAAGGTGATCTAAAAGACCATGAATTCCAACAATTGCATTCAAGAATCTCCAAGCTCGCTACAGCACCTATCTATATTGATGATACCCCGGGAATAAGCGTTTTCGATCTTCGGGCAAAATGTCGTCGATTGAAATCACAGCATGACATACAGATGGTCATCATTGATTACTTGCAGCTGATGACTGCCGGTGGTTCCAAAGGTTCAGGGAATCGTGAACAGGAAATCTCCACAATATCTCGATCGATCAAGGAAATTGCGAAAGAACTGAATGTACCCGTGATTGCTCTTTCCCAGTTGAGCCGATCTGTAGAATCACGAGGTGGAGATAAGAGACCGGTGCTATCCGATCTTCGTGAATCGGGTGCAATCGAACAGGATGCCGATATCGTATCTTTCATTTATCGCCCTGAATACTATGGTTTCCAGACAGATTCCGAAGGAAATTCGAATAGAGGTGTCGGCGAGATCATTGTGGCAAAACACCGTAACGGTGCACTTGATAACGTCCGGTTACGCTTTGTGGGTGAATTCGCTCGATTTGAAAACATGAATTCATTTACAGATGACATGCCGATCCCCGGAAACACCAATCTTAATGCAAATACAGGGTTTGATGGCGATAACACCATGACGTATCGCATCAAAAGTAAAATGAATGACAGTGGATTCGGTGAAGATCAGGATTTTGACTTGAATTTCAATGAAGATTCTCCTTTCTGAAGCAATATGGAAGGATTGTTGTAAGGTGACAGGATCAGATTTGAACCAACTATGAAAAATTATCTTTTTCTTATCAGTTTTCTCTTTTCGGTTCTGCTTGGAAGAACCACACAGATACTGGTTCCTATGGATGAAAGCCAGAGTAACCATCTGAAAGCATATGGAGTTGCTTTCTGGTCACTTGAAAATGATGTGGTCATCGAATGGTTATTGAACTATCGCGGCGGATCCTTTCTGTTTCCTCATCTAAGATCTATAGAAGAGGAATTGTTGGTGCGAGGCGTTAAATATGAAATCCTGGCAGACGGTCAGATCAATTCGATACGGAACCAGATCGCGCATCCTGAGGTCAACATGGAGATCGTTCAACTCGAAAAGGCACCAAAGATTGCGGTATATACGCCAAACACTTCTCAGCCATGGGATGATGCAGTGACTATGGTACTGGAGTATGCTGAAATCCCTTATGATAAGATATACGACTCTGCCATAGTCATGGGGGTATTACCAAAGTATGACTGGCTTCACCTCCATCACGAAGATTTCACCGGACAATACGGAAAGTTCTACTCTGCTTATCGATCCTATCCCTGGTATAAAGAACAGGTGGCGGCGGCGGAAAGAGACGCAAAATCGCTGGGATTCGAAAAAGTTTCCCAACTGAAGTTCGCCGTGGCTAACAACATTAAGAATTTTGTTGTTGGCGGCGGATTTCTGTTCACCATGTGCAGTGGTACCGACAGTTTCGATATTGCGCTCGCTGCTCACAATACGGATATCTGCGAACACATGTTCGACGGTGATGCCTCTGATCCAAAGTGTCAAGACAAACTGGACTTCAACAATACATTTGCTTTCCAGAATTTCAAATTGGAACGTGATCCAATGGTGTATGAATATTCCAATATTGATGGAACAGATCTCCATCGTCAGAACCGGGTCACAGAAGCCACGGATAAATTCACCCTTTTCGAGTTCTCAGCAAAATGGGATGTCGTACCTACCATGCTAACACAGTGTCACACAGATGTTGTCAATGGATTCATGGGACAAACCACAGATTTCAGAAAAGACCTGATCAAACCGAATGTACTTGTGATGGGAGAAAACAAATCACTCGGCACTGCACGCTATTTACATGGAGAATTCGGGCAGGGAACCTGGACCTTCTACGGAGGACACGACCCAGAGGACTATGAGCACCGAGTCGGGGATCCGCATACTGATCTGAACCTTCATCCCAACTCTCCGGGATACAGACTGATTCTCAACAATATTCTTTTCCCTGCAGCCAAGAAAAAGAAACGCAAGACCTAGATTTGCGTGTTAGATTTTTCGTAAATTGGTATTTAAATCAATAAACTATGCGAAAGATCTACTTACTACTTTCCGGGCTTCTTGCCCTTAATGTATCTGTGGCTCAGAACGTTTCCGGAAATCACGCCGGATCCCCCGAACTGGGAACCAAACTGAAACCGACTTCTGTAAGAGCGTTGAGCCATGAGACAGATCCCACCCATTCAAGTCATCAGGAACGAGGAAAGGGATTGGGCCACAACACCTGCCGCAGCCACGAACTAACTCAAAAATACTATGAAAGCATAGGTGTTTGGGAGCAGTTCAACACTGACTATTTAGAGAATACTTCAAAGGTAAAACCACCTGCATCTGCCAAGACACCGGGTGTAAATACCATTGCGGTAATTTTTCATGTGGTGCATAATCCAAATAATCCTGCCGAGAACGTTTCTTATGCTGATATCATGGATGTTTTCAATGATATTCAGGAGGACTTTCAGTTGATGAATGCAGATGCCTCTCAGGCCAGAAGTCAATTCGGATTTATTCCTGCTGATGCCAATATCAATTTCTGTCTGGCCACACGCACTCCATCCGGAACACCATTGGCTGAACAGGGTGTAATAAGAGTTTCAACCTCAGAGGACTGGTATAATTCCGACGGTGGAGAGGAAAATAAAATGAAGGCGTCATCGACCGGCGGATCGCAGATTTGGAACAGAAATAATTATCTGAACGTTTGGATTTGTGATATTTCAAATGGTGCAAATTCAGGTACGGCAGGTTATGCCTATCGACCTACCACAACCTATCTTCCATCTGCCAGCATTGATGGAATTGTGTTGGATTATAACCTTGGAGTCAACAACGACAATGTACTTACGCATGAAATCGGTCACTACCTTGGACTAGATCATACCTGGGGTGGTTCCGGAAGCTGCTCTAACGATGATGGTTTTACTGATACACCAAACACAGCGGGACCATCATTCAATTATAGTGGATCGTGCTCAGGAAATCAAGTTACTTGTTCGCCTAATCAAACACAGTACGAAAACTATATGGATTATAGCAACTGTACGGTTATGTATACTCAGGATCAGGCGGATTACATGCTTACTATCCTTACCGGAATAAGAGGTTCTCTCTTGCTATCACCCGGTTGTGACCCGGTAAATGCACCTCCGGTTGCAGCATTTTCATCTGACCTCTCCGACCCTATCATTATTCCTGTTAACGGATCTGTGAATTTCTTTGACGAGTCGACCAATAACCCAACTACATGGTCATGGAACTTTGGTGGCGGTGCGGCCAATTCAACTCAGCAGAACCCTTCAGCAACCTTTACTGCCGTGGGAACGTATGATGTTACGCTAACAGCCTCAAATACCTACGGCAGCGACAATGAAACCAAAGTAGCACATGTACAAGTTGTGAATGCAGCGGCTGGAACGCAATGTGACACTTTGAGAAATTATAACCCAGTTACAGAGGATCTTGCCTATTATAACTGGCAATCTGGATGGGGATTCTTCCCGGGCCACGGGCGTTACACAACAACCAACCAATCTCAGATCTATCAGTATGCGGACCGCTATACAGCTCCCGCAACAACATTTGTCAGAAGATTGCGCTTCCCTATTGCGAAGGCAGTTAACCAGAGTGGAAACGGACTTATGAAGATCCGAATTCAATCTGATAATGCGGGGAATCCGGGAACCGTGCTTGTCACGGATACACTGTTGATAGCTGACATGGACGCAGGATTTTACAACGAATTCGACTTTACAAACCCTGTTCAGGTAACCGGAAACTTCTGGGTAACGTTCGAAATGATGTACGGAACACCGCAGGATTCTATCTCTTTGATCTGCGTTGATTATGAATACCGCAACGGACCTATTGCGTTTGGTGCAAACACAATGAAGTGCTATTATGGTGGGACAAACTCAACAAATGGGACATGGCATGCGCCAACTGACATTAACCCTGTTCTGAAATCCAGTCTATGGCTTGATGTGCTCACTTCAAACGGACCTGCTCCGGTTGCTGATTTTACTTTCTCCGATGATCAGGTTTGTGTTGGAGGACAGATCACTGTCAATGGTTCAAGCTCAGACAACACAACAAACTACTACTGGTATATGACGGATGATCCGTTCACCACTGTGTACAATCAGGCTTTTACAGCAGGTCCTACCTTTACGTTTAATCAAGTTGGCAACCGGGCGATCTATCTTTTTGCTGATGGTTCCTGTTTAACAGATGGAATCTATTTACCTGTTACCGTCACTGCCATGCCTGCTGCTACAGTTACTCAGACTAATACTACCTGTGGACAGAACAATGGTACAATAACGATCACCAATCCTACGGGAGGTGATTCTCCGAATTATGCCTACAGTATTGACGGTGTAAATTATCAGACATCAGGTATATTTACCAATCTGGCCCCGGGAACCTACACGGTGTATGTTTCTACCCCGGGCGACAATTGCGTAAAGACCTACCAAAGAACCATTGCAAGTTCTACTGAACTTACTGCAAGTGTTAGTCCAAGTGTCACAATCTGCCCGGGAGAATCGGCTACAGTGACCGCGTCGGGCGGTAGCAGTTATACATGGTATGACGGTTCAACACAGGTCGGTAGCAATGCCTCACTAACTGTAATGCCTGCTGCTACAAACCAATACACATGTATCGTATCAGACGGCATATGCCAGGCAACTGTATATGCTTATGTTTACGTCGAAGTGTGTGGAAGTCTGGATGAATTCATTAAGCAGGTAAAGATCGCTCCAAACCCTGCAACTCAAGAATTCATTATCGAGCTTCCCGGTGATTTCAGCTATGAATTGTTAGATGCCCGAGGAAGACTGGTAACCATCGGAAAAGGTACAACACTGCACCATGTAAATGTTTCCGGTATTGAATCCGGTGTTTATATGTTGAAGATCATGAATCAGGATTTTGAACATTCGTTCAGGATCTTGAAGCAGTAAATCAGTTTAAAACGTAATAAAAGGCCGCTTAATTGAGCGGCCTTTTTCTTTTGCGGTCCTATTCTTTAATGAGGGCTTTCGAGGCTGTTCTACCGTCCTCGCAGGTCAATATCACCCTGTAGTATCCGGATTGCCATCCCGAAGAGGGTATATCTGTAACAGTTCCGGTTGAGTTTCCGACAAACACCTTGCGACCTGTAATATCAACCACGAGGATCGTTACGTTCTCCTCAACTTTCAAATAGGTATTACCATTTGTTGGAACTGGGTACAAGGTATTTTCGATCGTTTCCTCCTCTATTGTCAGATAGCAACCATTGAGGGCTCTGAAAGTTGGATTGGCATAGGCAAATGCACCTCCATCCGGACATCTGGCATAAGAAACATCTTGTGTTTGAGCACCATAATCCAACACATCATAATATGCTGTTCCGTCATTCAGATAAAGAGATTCTCCCGACATACCCAGTTTGAAATTCGCATGCAAGCCATACTGATTAGTGTCCTGATCTGCCCAGATCGTCAAGACGCTATTCCCATTAATAAAAGTACCTGACGGTATCTGATATTTGGTAATATTGAACAGATCATCTGACAAGTATAAGCCTGATATGTCCAATGTAGTTGAAGTGGTATTGTATAATTCGACCCAGTCATTCGTCTCGCCATATTCATCTTCTCCATGAATCGTATTTTTCGCCAGTATTTCGTTGATCACAACCTCACCTTGCTGTGCCAAGGGAGCACTCATCAATAAAGTATAGAATTCATGCTCTGCTCTTTGAGGACTGAAAAGTCCTGCATTACCGTTTTCAGCATAAACATAATACTCCAACATATTACCATTCAGCGTAATATCAGCACCATAGACATGGTCTCCGGCCGCTCCGTCATTATGATTACCATCATCAAACATTTGAATGCGATTGAATCTCAAAATGTGATTCAATCTGTAGCCCAGATAAACCGTATTTTCGCCACTGCACGTAGCGGTCACAGTAATTGTTTCTCCATAGTTAGGACTTGAATTAGTCACATTGATGGCTGCAATGGATGGCGCGACCAACAGATAATTTGAATTCGAATTGAAATACGTAACCCGGGCATCCATGAGATTTTGAATGCCATATTGCGTCATCCCTCCACCGGGACCGGGCATAGTCACATTCGATGTTAAACTGTTCTGAAACTGCGAATAAGTAAAAAACTTGTACGGATCTGCCTGTACTGAAGCATCAATTGTTGATCTGAGCGTATTCGCAGTTGTTACGTAATCACCTGAAGCAAAAATTTCCTGAACTATCGTTCTCAAATGCGCCATGTACATTCGCTTATACATCGCATTTCCAAGCATTTTCACAATGAGTGGATGATTTGCTGAACTGCTGTTTGACATCGGGTCAAGCTGTGCAGGATTAGTAAGTGTACCGGAACCTGTTCCTCCTGGAAAACCACCAAAGCTCATGTTAAGATCCCAGACAGTAGGGACAAAACGGTCATTCAGGTCATTGTACAAATAGTAATTCTGACGGAAAGCTCCACTGTAAGAATCCAGATTCACTAATACATTGTTGAATGCTAACATCCAAAGTGCTCTGTCCACGTCAAGCACAGATGCTATGTTATTGAAATCATTGTTCAACACATTGATCATGTTTACAAGATCGGCCCATCCGAAATCTGATTGTAGCTCATATCTTGTGGTATAAAGAGTTGTGTCCGTACCTAAAAATTGAGATCCGGATTTCCACCACCACCAGGACCGGCACCGCCAAGAGGGTTGCATTTAAAGAAAGAAGCTTCAGCTGAATAATAGTGGTCTCCATTGAATCGCTCATCAATACTCTGGGCGTTCGAATATAATCCCCTGAGTGAACCGTTCACATATACATTGGCAAAATTCGCCTTTGGACAGTCCATATATTGCTCCAGGATCGCGTATGATAGCACTTCACGGATCATGGATGGATCCTGATATCCATTTTGCAGTTTTACATCTGTATATCCCAGATAATCATAGCTGCCGTGAATAAAATCAAGCTTGATATGTAATGGATTTTTCTGATTGTTGGCATTGTAAGAACTGTTTCCTTTGTATTTAACTCCAACACTATCGAAGACAACACCATTGATACGCACTGAATCTGCAAGTAAATAGTCTTCTGTAGTGCTTGCCAGAGCATCAAGTTGAGCATCCCAATCTGAAAATCCAAAAAAGACTTCAATCGTCTGAACAGATGAACGGTCATAGAAATCCTGAGCTTTTGCAGGATTTAATGCTGCCGCAAGCATCAATAGGGGAAAGATTTTTTTCATAGTGATGGTGTTATAACAGGTCATGAGATGCTTAATATTAAATTAACTTGTGGTTAATATTAACATTTTTCATAAACGAAAAAACCCAACCATTCGGTTGGGTTTTAGACAGGATTTATGTTTTTATTACGCGTCTATTTTTGCGTACTTAGCATTTCGCTCAATAAACTCTCTTCTTGGCGGGACGTCATCACCCATAAGCATTGAGAAGATCTGATCACATTCAGCTGCATTCTCAATCGTTACCTGACGCAAAGTTCTGCTCTCAGGATTCATTGTTGTTTCCCACAGCTGCTCCGCGTTCATTTCTCCAAGACCCTTATAGCGTTGAACATTCACTGAAGATTCGCTTCCTCCCCCCTTCATTTCCTGGATCAAACGATCTCGTTGATCTTCATTCCATGCGTAGACAGCCTTAGTTCCCTTCTTTACCTGATAAAGCGGAGGTGTAGCAATATATACATATCCATTTTCAATCAGCACCTTCATGTAGCGGAAGAAGAACGTAAGGATAAGTGTCTCAATATGTGAACCATCCACATCCGCATCACACATAATGATGATCTTATGGTAGCGAAGCTTCTCAAGGTTCAAGGCTTTAGAGTCATCTTCGGTACCGATTCTAACACCCAATGCTGTGTAGATATTCTTTATCTCCTCGTTTTCCAGGATCTTATGCTGCATTGCCTTTTCCACGTTGAGGATCTTTCCTCGCAACGGCATGATAGCCTGAAAATGTCTGTCCCTACCCTGCTTAGCTGTCCCGCCTGCAGAATCACCTTCAACGAAGTAGATCTCACATGCCGCAGGATCCTTCTCTGAGCAGTCTGCCAGTTTACCCGGCAATCCTGATCCGGAAAGAACATTCTTACGCTGAACGAGTTCTCTCGCCTTTCTTGCTGCGTGTCGTGCCCTTGCAGCCAGGATTACTTTTTCTACGATCAGTCGTGCTTCATTCGGATGCTCTTCAAGGTAGTCCGCCAGCATCTCAGATACAGCCTGACTAACAGGAGCAGTAACTTCTCTGTTACCAAGCTTGGTTTTCGTCTGTCCTTCAAACTGAGGCTCTGCAACCTTAACCGATACAACTGCTGTCAATCCTTCCCGAAAATCATCTCCGTCGATCTCGATCTTTTCTTTTGCAAGCATACCAGTATCCGTAGCATACTTCTTCAATGTGTTTGTCAAACCACGACGAAAACCTGAAAGATGTGTTCCTCCTTCGTGCGTGTTGATATTGTTCACATATGCCTGAATATTTTCAGTATACGACGTATTGTACGTCAGAGCTACCTCCACAGGTATCCCTTCTCTTTCTCCCTCGAAATAGATCACATCTGTGATAAGAGGCTCTCTGTTTCTGTCCAGATACTGAGCGAACTCCCTAAGACCTCCTTCAGAAAAGTAAGTAGTCGACAAATGCTTACCATTATCATCTGTTTCTCTAAGATCGGTAAGTGTGATGCGTATTCCCTTATTCAGGAAGGCCAACTCCCTCATTCTGGCAGCCAGTGTATCATAATTGTACTCGGTGCTTTCAAAGATGGAGCCGTCAGGTTTAAATGTTACTTCTGTTCCTGTTTCATTTGATTCACCGACAACTTTAACATCAAACAACGGTTTCCCAATACTGTATTCCTGAACGAAAATTTTACCTTCTCTCTTTACAGTTGCCTTGAGGTGAGTAGAAAGAGCATTTACACAGGATACTCCTACTCCATGGAGTCCTCCTGAAACTTTGTAGGTATCCTTGTCGAATTTACCTCCTGCATGAAGTACGGTCATTACAACCTCCAAAGCTGACTTTTTCTCCTTGGAGTGCATTGCGGTAGGAATCCCGCGACCATTATCCTTAACGGTGATCGAGTTATCCTCATTGATCGACACATAGATCGTGTCACAATATCCAGCCAGCGCTTCATCGATGGAATTATCCACTACCTCGTAAACAAGGTGATGTAATCCTTTTACACCGACGTCTCCGATATACATCGCCGGACGCTTCCTAACTGCCTCCAGCCCTTCAAGAACCTGGATATTATCTGCTGAATAATTGTCTTTTTTTACCTCGTCGCTCATAAGAACTTCTATTGGGTTTTTCTTAACATTGATGAACCCACAAAAATAAGGAAATAAGCCCTCTTGCCCTGTGTTTTCAAGGACATGGAAAGCTTAACTTATCAACAAAATATTAACGAAGCGACTGTAGGGATTACCCGACAAGACTACTTACCTTCGATCCAATTCTTAATAGACAGATCGTTGGGGAGAACCTTGGGACTAACGACTCTGACAAGTTTACCACTCTCATCAAGCAGATATTTCTGGAAATTCCACTGAACCTGACTGTCTTCGAGCCCGTTTTGTGCCTTCTCAGTAAGAAAACGGTAAACCTCATGCATGTCATCTCCCTTCACTGAAATCTTAGACATCATTGGGAAAGTAACGCCATAATTCTTCTGACAAAACTCCTGGATCTCATCGTTAGAGCCCGGCTCCTGACCCATGAAATTATTTGCAGGAAATCCAATGATTACAAAATTCTTATCCTTGTATAGATCGCACAATTCCTGAAGCTGTTCATATTGTGGGGTCAAACCACATTTAGAAGCGGTATTCACAACCATGACTTTTTTCCCTTTCAGAGAAGAGAATGCAAAATCATTACCATCAATATCCTTTACCGTAAACTGGTGAATGCTTCCGGCGTCTGTCACCGTTGAATTTTGGGACATATCTTCTTGTGGTTTATTGTTTACCGTGCCACATGAATTCAGCAGAATTGTACTAAATAACATAAATATCATTGTTGTTTTCATCCGAGTATTTTGTATTAGAACAAAAATATATCGTTGATGTTCAAAAAGCTCTACTTATTTCGGAACATTTTTTGAAAAAAACCGAATAAACCTTTATATGAAGCACTTCAGCTTATTGATTCTGTTTATTATGAGCACCTCCGCTTCCCTACTCTCACAACAGGAGCTTAAGGGTGTATGGCAAGGTTTAATGGTGCGTGACGGTATAAAGGAGGAACAGGGAATGATCTTGTACGCCCAATTTGAAATAACGGATGGATCATTATCCGGAAAAACAAGAAATGAGGTTTACGACACTGACCTTTTCGCCATTAAACGCTTAAAGGGTACCGCCAGCAAGAATAGCCTTATCTTTACTGAATTCGTGATTGAAAAAAAGAAGAATTCGACAAAAACCAGCTGGTGCAACATTTCTTCGGAACTCACCTACAATGACTCCACGGGTTACCTCACAGGTAGATACACAAGTTCAGACTGCAAGCGGAATACCGGAAAGATCATTCTATACCGATCAACGGCGCAGTTTGCAGCAACAGAGGAACAGACCCAATCGCACCTGTGGGTAAAAAATTTCCTGTACACCTTCAAGAAGGGTTATCCTGCTCAGGAAATCCGCGAGAAAGAGCGTAAGGAATTCAAGTTCCAGCCTGTTTATTTTGATTATGATCAGGCTGAAATAAGACAGGAGTACATTCCTTTCTTAACGAAAATGGCGAGAGTCGTAGATGGTCATTCGGACTTGCGCATAAAGGTAACAGGTCACACAGATGGAGACGGATCAGATGCCTACAATATGGAATTATCCAAGCGACGCGCTGAAGGGCTGGTAGAATTCTTCGTTTCTAAAGGATTGAGCAAAGATCGCATTGTGATCGAATTCAAAGGAGAAAAGGAACCGATCGACACCAATGCCACCCCTGAAGGAAAGCAAAATAACCGAAGGGTCGATTTCTCCTTTATTTAGTCGTATCCGGCTTTTTCTTTTTCATAGTGAATTCCACTATGATCCCAAGCGTCGGCTGAACAATTCCTGAAGTATTCTCAATTAGCTTTGTCTTATAGCGTGTTGGATCATCAGGATCTGTTACTGGAACACCATTCTCGTCTTTTTCAAGAAGCAACAGCGGAGCAACCCGTGTTTTATATCCGTAAAGGTTCTGAATGTCCAGGTAAAAGTTAAGGTTGAACTTATCCAGATAGAATTTTTTATCCACCCTTACATTGAGCTGATGAAAATTAGCCTCTCTTTGTGTATTTAACTGATCATAATCCAGAATTCCTACACCAGTAACGTCCCAAACCTGTTTTAAGGAAGACGTGGCTATATCGTAAGGTGTATACGGACTTCCACCGGAGAACAACCACCTCACCCCAAGTTCCCAACCCTTGTTGAAGCGCTTTCCACCTGTAAGGGAAATGATATGCCTGCTATCCCAGGAAGTGGGTACGTAAGCTCCGTTCTTGTCTAGAAACTCAGATCGAACGTAGGTATAGGCAACCACTCCATAATAACCCTTGAAAAGTTTTTGCTGATAAAGGAATTCAAGTCCATACGACCTGCCTTCTGAACCGGAAGAAATCGATTCGTTACCTAACACTCCAAAATCAGATCCGAGATTAGCAAGTGAAATCGAATCCTTCAGCGAGAAGGGATAACGACTGTAAACCTTGTAGAATCCTTCCAAGGTGAATCGCGAGGCGATCTCTGTCAAATACTCTATTCCCAGCACTGCATGATCCGCTCTGATATACATTAGTCCGTTGTTCTTATTCACCAGGGCATCAGTAGCATCCCTGTACCCCATGATCGTGTAGGCAGGCAGCTGGTGATAACGTGCAATGTTTCCATTGAGGCTGAATCGGTTGTTTAATTTATAGGTGAAAGACATCATTGGCGACAGCTGATCAATTGGATTCATCATGTCATCCGAGTAATTGGACACGTCTGTGCGCAGTCCGACTGATAAGACCAGGGTGTTCTTCAGAAATTCCCTGCTTAACTGAGAGAACAGTGCCCCTTTGCTCAAATATAGGTCTGACTCGAAATCAATAAGAACCGGAGCTCCTTGTATAATCACACGGTTAAAGGTTGAATTATTGTATCTGGCATATTCATAGCCGAATCCTGCATTGAATCTCCAACCGTTCTTGGTGTACAAATGTTCAAAACGGAATTTGTTTTCTGCCTCGAACGACGAGTAATCCAGCAACTTATTCGCTTCTGTTTCTATATTGTCTTCGTAGCGGGTTGCAATATTCTTAAGCATATTACGGCTGAGCACAAACGTCTGGTAAGAGTTCTTTGAATAATGCAGCCAGTTGATCCCGAAGGTGTAATTCCATTGGTCCTGAGTCGGGATATTTCCCAGAATGTAGTCATTGAACTCTCTAGTTGCCGGATCATCCACTTTTTCGTTCACTTTCGTGTTGAGCATAAAATCATCAAGCGCCCCCAAACCGATAACAGTGATCTTGTTCTTATTATTCAACTTGAAATTAAACTTGAATTGCGAATCGTTATAGGTTGGAAGGAATGGCAACTGTAAAGCAGCAAACAAGAATTGGAGATACGATCTTCTGACTGAAAAAATGAAATCAGCCTTTTTGCCTAGTGGACCATCAAGTGTAAGTGCGGCGTCACTGGAACCTAAAGCAAAATTGGTGATCAATCCCTCAGAGTTCCCATCTTTCTGTTTGAATGCAATTACAGAACTGAGACCATTCGCCCTACTGGCTGGGAAAGCTCCGGAGTAAAAATCGACCTCCCGTATGAAGTTAACATTTAAAAGTCCAACAGGACCACCACTACTGCCTTGAGTTGCGAAATGGTTGATATTCGGCACCTCTATCCCATCCAAATAGAATTTATTCTCTGAAGGAGCTCCTCCTCTGATAACTATATCATTTCGAAAAGTGGCTCTTAGTGCAACACCCGGAAGGGCTTGAAGTACCTTGCTAACATCCCTCCCTGCCCCTGGTAATCGCTCTATCTCAGTAGAATTAAGGGTCTTTAAGGAAACCGGTGACTCAGATCGTTTTACAAAAGGATTAGCCGTAACCACAACCTCTTCCTGCTCTATGGTAATCAAGTTCAGAGGGAAATCAACATCAACAGGACGGGCGTTCGTCACCGTTATTTCGTTAATGATCAAATCCTCGAATCCGGATGCTACCGCTTTAAGCGAATATACTCCCGGTTCTAAACCTGTGATCTCGTAAGTGCCGTCATCAAAGGTGACAGCGCCTTTCTGAAGATTGATGATCTGAACCTTGGCAAAAGGAATAGATTCATTATTGATCGCATTGTAAACCCGTCCATAGACTTTCCCCGTTTGACCGAAAAGAGAGCATGAAATAAAAAGGAAAAATAAAAGTGTAAATTGTTTCATCTGATTTTATCGTGCAGTAACCTTTGAACAAATTTTAGGCGCAAATGTTCAAAAAAAAAGACCTTCGAGAAGGTCTTTTAGTGTTTTTATTCGTTCGGAATCTCATCAGTCCTCACCCAATTCTGAGTTCGAAAAAAAGGACCAATGTATCCTCTTACATTCAACTTGTCCGGATTATCCGGATCTACCCAGATCTTTACCGTGTAAACTTTTCCATTTTCCGGGTCGACAATTGTGCCTCCATACCACTCTTCTCCGTCCCACTTCAAGTTTCGCACGATCTGCAGACCTACCAGCGGTTTATTCTTTCTGTCATCAGTACACTTGGTACATTTTGCATTAGGCTCCCTACCCTCTCTGGGGAATAGATAAAGGATCTTTCCATAAAGCTTACCATCCGCCTTATAGAGTTCAACGATCGATTTCTTTTTACCCGTTTCATCGTCGATCGTAATCCATTTGCCCGAACAAGTCTGAGCAAAGGAAGTAGATGCCGAAATAAGGGTGCCAACAAGAACAATGAACAATTTATTCACCATAGCAATTAGTTATTAATGTTAGAATTACCAAAATTAACAAAATTACGAAGGAGTTGTTTCCCGGAAGGAGTAAGAATTGATTCAGGATGGAATTGAACGCCAAAAACAGGCAATGACTTGTGCTCGAATGACATCACGACATTATCGCTGTTCCAGGAGGTAGCAAGAAGTTCATTACAACCGGCAATATCACAGGCCCAACTGTGATACAATCCTGCTTTAAACGGAGAACTAATTCCTTCGAACAAGCCGGAACTTCTGCTGAAATTAATTTCTGCGCTAACCCCATGTTTGACCACTCCCAGATTAAAGATCTTTGCACCGTAAAATTCCGCAATACCCTGCATACCCAAACAAATACCCAGTATATGCTTTTCCTCAGAATATTGTTCTAAAACCTGACGCATGGAAAAGGTCTCACCCGGTAAGCCGGGTCCCGGCGAGAGCACAATTTTCTCAAATTCTGCAAGATCTTCCAGTCGGTACTTTCCGTCTTCCAGCACTTCACAATTCATCCCTAACGCCTCTAGATAGTGGACAATATTGTACGTAAAGGAATCCCGGAAATCGATAAGAGCCGTTTTCATGAGGGAAAATCTCTAATTTTGTTGCGTTTGCAAAAGTAAACAATGAAGGTTATGATTTTCCTTCCTTAACAAATGTTCTTGACATCCATGAAAAAAGCGATTCACATACCCGGTGCTCCTGCACCGATTGGCCCATATAGTCAGGCCATCCTAATCAATGATACACTATACATCTCAGGGCAGATCCCTCTGAATCCTTTCAACGGGCAGCTTGAAACCGGATCAATTGAAGATGCCACAAGAAGGGTACTCGATAATATATTGGAACTTTTGAAGGAGGTTGATATGGATGCTTCTCATGTGGTAAAGTGCAGTATTTTCATGAAAAGCATGGATGATTTCGCCGCAATGAATGCCATTTATGCTGAATATTTCCATACTGTTCCTCCTGCAAGGGAAACTGTTCAGGTGGCCAAACTACCATTAGATGTGCCTATCGAAATATCCTGCATAGCTATTCGTTAAGCAATACAGTCAAGAAATAGTTTGAACACCGTATCTGGATATAAGATTTCTGTCATCATCGTTAATTACAACGTTGAATTCTTCCTTGAGCAATGCCTCAATTCGGTTAGAAAAGCCCTTGAGCATGTTTCAGGAGAGGTATTCGTAGTTGACAACAATTCCATTGACGGTTCCGTGGAAATGGTTAGGCGCAAATTTCCGGAAGTGCACCTGATCGCTAACAAGGACAATGTTGGATTCTCCAGGGCCAATAATCAGGCTATACGCACATCGAAAGGTGAATATGTACTGCTCCTCAATCCTGATACAGTTGTGGAGGAAGACACTTTCATTAAAGTGATCCGCTTTATGGATGAGCATCCGGATGCGGGTGGACTTGGCGTGAGAATGCTTGACGGGAAGGGGAAGTTCCTGCCCGAATCCAAAAGGGGACTACCTACACCGATGGTTGCATTCTCCAAGATTTTTGGCTTGTCCAGACTTTTCCCCAGATCAAAGTATTTTGGCCGTTACCATCTTGGTTATTTGAGTGAATTCGAAACACACGAGATCGACATCTTAAGTGGCGCATTCATGCTCATGCGAAAAGAAACACTTGACAAGGTAGGCCTGCTCGATGAAGCGTTTTTTATGTATGGCGAGGATATCGATCTATCCTACCGTATCCAAAAAGGTGGCTACAAGAATTATTATTTTCCGGAAACCCGCATCATACATTACAAGGGAGAAAGCACGAAAAAAAGCTCCGTCAACTACGTGTTTGTGTTCTATCGGGCGATGGTGATCTTTGCCAAGAAACATTTTTCCCAGAAGAATGCGTCCATTTTCTCATTCCTGATCAATCTGGCGATCTATTTCAGAGCGTCACTGGCGATATTATCACGGTTCATTAAACGAATAACCTTGCCGGTTATTGATCTGCTGTTAATTACCGGAGGAATGTTTGCCATGACTAATTACTGGAAGATCAATGGGATCGAGTTTCCGCCGGAGGTCATCACCTACTCTATACCGTTGTACGCGCTCACCTGGATGGCCGGTGTTTTGTTCAGTGGCGGCTATGATCAACCCGTTAAGTTGAAACAATTCGTCACAGGAATTCTCAGTGGACTGATCATCATTCTTATTCTTTACGGTCTTCTCCCAAAGAGCTGGCAATTTTCACGTCTATTCATACTGGCATCAGCAACCTGGACCATTGGGTATTTTTTCTTATCAAGATTGTATTTACATTTTGCCATCGGCAAGAGGTTCTCACTCACTCCTACACGAAACAAACGGTTCGTAATTGTCGGTAAAAAGGATGAATTCGACAGAATATCTCGAATCCTTAAGGAAACCGGAACCAAAGTAGAATTGCTGGAGATGGTAAGCCCGGGAGATGAAAAAGAAAATGGTGCGACGGGCACTATAAATCAGCTGGATCAAGTGGTTCATATTCATAATATCAGCGAGATCATATTCAGCGCGAGGGACAACACAGCCGGCGCGATCATCAGCTGGATGAGCGCTATACCATCTTCAAAGGTTGACTTCAAGATCGCACAACCGGAGACCATGTTCCTGATTGGATCGAATTCAATTGAAACAGCCGGTGACTTGTATGTTCTGAACATAAATGCCATCAGCAGACAGGAAAAAATCAGAGCAAAACGAATCTTCGATATTTCACTGTCAATCCTCTTCCTGCTTGCATCTCCAATACTTTTATTGTTCTACAGAGAAAAGAATAATTTCCTGCGAAACATGGTCCGGATCCTGGCGGGATCAAAGACATTCGTGGGGTATTATCTTGGCAACAATGACTCAAAACAAAACCTTCCCCGCATCAGAAAAGGTATTCTGACACCTATCGACGGGCTTCCGCTTAACGAACCATCCATAATTGACAAGATGAACCTGATCTATGCCAGGGATTACGCTATCCGTAAAGATCTCAGTATCGTTTCCAAGGCTTGGCGACACCTCGACAGATATTAGCATTTCACCCTTGCCGGAAATGAATTTTACGTTATTTTTGTACCCGTTTTTACGCAATATTTTTTTCAAGTGTTATGGCACAAATTGAGATCAGATTACCCAAAATGGGAGAAAGTGTTACCGAAGCAACCATCACAAATTGGCTGAAGAACGTAGGCGACACCGTTGAGATCGACGAACCGCTTGTAGAAGTGGCAACTGATAAGGTTGACAATGAATTGCCTTCCGAAGCGGCCGGAGTGCTTGTTAAAAGACTTTTTGAAAAAGACCAGGTGGTGCAGGTTGGTGAAGTGATTGCTATCATTTCAACTGAAGGAGATACTAATGCTCCCGAATTGACACCTTCAGCCACTACAGTAGCTGCCGTTGAAAAGACAGTTGAAGCGGCTGTTTCCATTGCTAACGGTTCTTCTGTTCAATCTATTGAAAAGAATAGTCCATCCGGTAAATTCTATTCACCGCTGGTGAGAAGTATTGCTGAAAAGGAAGGGATCAGCCTTTCCGAACTTGAAGCTGTTGCCGGTACCGGTCAGGCTGGAAGAGTTACCAAGAAAGACATTCTCGGATATGTTGAGAACAGAACAAATGGTTCAGGAAGTCCTGAGCCAGCGGCACCTAAAAAGGAAGTTGCTTCCGCACTTGAGGTAAAGCCGACACCGGCTCCGGAATCGATCTCGATGGGCCATATCAAAGGACCTGTTGTTATTCCGAATCCAGGGGATGAGATCATTGAGATGGACCGCATGAGAAAATTGATAGCGGAACACATGGTGATGTCGAAGCATGTCTCACCCCACGTCACATCTTATGTTGAAGCGGATGTTACAAATATTGTGGAATGGAGAAACAAGGTGAAGAAGGATTTTCTCAAGCGTGAGGCAGAGAACATCACCTTTACCCCAATTTTCATTGAAGCAATTGTTAAAGCCATCAAGGATTTTCCAATGATCAATGTTTCTGTTAGTGGTACGAACATTGTTAAACGCAAGGACATTAACATTGGTATGGCAACGGCCTTACCTTCAGGAAACTTGATAGTACCTGTTATTAAAAACGCAGATAGATTGAACCTTGTGGGATTGACCAAGTCGGTGAACGAATTGGCCAACAACGCCAGAAACAACAAGCTTAAGCCGGAAGATATCCAGGGGGGAACATTTACAGTGACGAATGTAGGATCATTCGGAAACGTAATGGGAACTCCGATTATTAACCAGCCTCAGGTTGCTATTCTTGCTGTTGGAGCGATCAGAAAAATGCCAGCTGTTATAGAGACTCCACATGGCGACTTTATTGGGATCCGCCATAAGATGTTCCTATCCCATTCCTATGACCATCGAGTTGTAGATGGTTCTCTAGGAGGACAATTCGTGAGGCGTGTAGCCGATTATCTTGAGCAGTTTGACATGAACAGGGAACTTTAATCCCTGTTTTTGATTTTATACCGAAACCACATGAAAAAGATCATCAAGGCAGTTTTACTTGCCACTTTTCCGCTATTTACCCAGGCTCAGCTGACGGAACATGAGGTGCGTCAAATGACTCAGACAGCTGATGAACAGCAGTTAATTGTGGAGTGCTCAAGAATGTTACAGGAGAACTATTACTTCTTTGCAGAGATCATTGCTGACAGACTTCTTCAAATCAATCCTCAAAATCCAAACTATCACTACCGAAAAGGTTATATTATTCTGGACTCTCGTCAGGACTTCGTTTCGGCAATGCCCTACCTGATGTATGCCACGAAAAAAGTGAACAAGAACTATGACATGTATTCCGCCAAGGAGGATGCTGCACCAACGGACGTGTATTACCACCTTGGTCGTTGCTATCATCTCGATGAACAATTGGACAAAGCAAAGGAATTCTATCAGAAATTTCTTGAGCAAACAGCTTCCAAATCTGAACTTATCCCAAAGGCTCAGCTAAGAATGATCCAATGTGATGTCGCAAAAGATCTCATTGCTAACCCTAAGAATGCCAAGGTTAACAATATAGGGAATGTTATAAATACGGTGTATCCAGAATATTCACCCGTGATTTCGCTGGATGGAACCTCCTTGTATTTCACCTCACGACGACAGTGGGAAGATCAGTCAACTGATGATTACAGAGATCCTATGCTCAACCAATATCCGGAAGACATTTACATCAGCTACCTCGATGAAAATGAGAAATGGTCGAATCCATCGCGCTTGAATTTCTGTGAAGGCAGGCTCAATGAAGCTTCCGTAACGGTCAGTGCCGACGAACGAAAAATTTATACTTATGAGGACAGAACGGGTGCCGGAGACATCTATTTCTCCGACTTCCAAAGAAATGAGTTCTCCTTCCTCAAGATCCTCGAATTCAAGGGAGTTAATACGAAGTACTGGGAGACTCACTGTACTGTTACACCTGACGGCCAGCAAATGTACTTCACATCAGACCGCCCCGGAGGTATTGGAAAAAGAGATATCTACCGAGTAGTTAAACTCCCGAACGGAAAGTGGAGTGATCCTTTGAACCTTGGTCCGACGATCAATACTGTCGACGACGAAGATTGTCCTTTCATCGCCGTAGACAATAAAACCTTGTATTTCTCCTCTAACGGAAGAACCAGCATGGGGGAATTTGACATTTTCGTATCGATAAGAGATGACAAGGATGTGTGGTCAATACCTGTGAATCTTGGTTATCCTATCAATTCTACGGGTGATGACGTTTTCTACACTACAACAGCTAATGGTCTCACCGGATACCTGACCTCTTTCCGCAAAAAAGGATTTGGTGAAAAGGACATCTACCAGATCCAGAACGACTACATGGGCGTTAAAAATGCTGCCGTTCTCAAGGGAAAGATCTACACCTCAGACAACAGTCCACTTCCTGAATCCGTATATTCCAAGTTGACTTGTTTGAATTGCGATGACAAAACTGAGATCATCATGTATCCGAGATTGCGAGACGGCTCATTTATAAACAGTCTGGTGCCTTGCCGTGAGTACAAGATCAGTTATCATTACGACACCTTGGATACAGATATTTACGCTGAAACATTCACAACCAAGTGTAATGCCGGTTATGAAGAGATCTATAAGGAGGTAATGCTTGATGTAGAGCGCAAACGAGTGGTTCCTGTGATAACCTACACGCTAGCGGGAACTGTTTCCGACGCTAAAACAGCTGAAATGCTGGCAGATGCTCAGGTAGATTTCATCAATAACAAAACAGGCGAAGTGGTTGAAACACTCACAACCGATGCAACAGGAAAATTCGATTCCAACCTCTTGAAAGGAGCACGTTATGGCGATGTACTTGACTATACGGTTAAGGTTACAAAGAATGACTACCTGACTCAGAACTTCGAGTTCAAAACCAAACTCGGCGACCTTAACCATATTCAATTAGCATACGTACTTGAAAAGCCTGAAGTTGGTATCGACCTTGCCAAGGTTTTGAAGTTGAACCCTATCTATTTCGACCTTGATAAATCTGACATTAGACCAGATGCTAAGATCGAGCTGGATAAGATCGTACAGATCATGAATGACAATCCCACGATAAAAATAGAGTTGGGATCTCACACGGACTGTCGAAGCTCATTCGATTACAATATGAAACTTTCAGACCGTCGTGCAAAATCGTCTGCAGCATATATCCAAGAGCGAATCACTAATCCTGAAAGGATTTACGGTAAAGGATATGGGGAAGCACGTTTGGTAAATGATTGTGGTTGTGAAGGTAAAAAAGTGACAAGAAACTGCTCTGAAGAAGAACATCAATTGAACCGAAGAACTGAGTTCAGGATCGTTGAGTAATGAATCCGGGCACTCAATATTCAAGAAGTCTGGCCTTTGGTCAGACTTTTTTATTAGCTTTAAAACGAAACATTTGGTATTTAAACTCGTAGAGCGTTACTGATAAGGTAATTTTGCTCAATGAATAGACGCGTCATGACACTAAAAAAAATACTACTACTTCCACTCTTTGCCGTAATATCTGATCTGGCTCTGGCTCAGCCTACTGAAAATGAGGTTAGAGAATTTGCCAGAACCAAGTCTGAAGCAGACATCGTTCAGGAAAACTCCCGAATGATGCAGGATGGTTTCATCTTTTATGCCGACATTCTGGCGGATAGGTTATTGGAGTTTGATCCACAAAGTTCAAATTACCACTACAGAAAGGGATTCATCACACTTAAATTATATACGGATTACGAAAAGGCCATGCCCTATCTTATGATGGCAACCAAGGACACAGATCCTAACTATGATGCCTACTCTCATAAGGAAAAAAGTGCCCCAACCGATGCATTCTATCACTTAGCGAAATGCTACCATTTCAATGAAGAGATCGATCTGGCCATCACTAATTATACTAAATTTCTTGAGAGCACGAAAAAGAAGTCTGAATTGATCCCTCAGGCAAAGCTCAATCTTGTCCAGTGCCAGGTAGCGAAACAGAATATCGCTAATCCTGTTAACGTCAGATTAAAGAACGTGGGAGCTAATGTAAACACCGCCTTCCCGGAATATAGCTCAGTTGTATCCCTTGATGGTTCATCACTCTACTTTACATCACGAAGAACCTGGCCCAACAACGAAACTGAGAGTTTTAAGGATCTTAGCATCGATCAATATCCTGAAGATGTATATGTCTCTTATCTGGATGCTGATTCAAACTGGACACTTCCTGTTATGCTCGATATCTGTATTCCTAGAAGAAATGAAGCTACAATGGCCGTCAGTGTTAACGAGCGTCGAGTATACTTATACGAAGATTCCACGGGATCGGGAGACATTTACTTCTCTGATTTTTATACCGGAAAATTCAATGATATTCAGCAGTTGAAGGAAAAAGGAATAAATACTGAATATTGGGAGACTCATGCGATGGTATCTCCTGATGGATCGCGATTATTTTTCGTTTCAGACAGACCAGGTGGTTATGGCAGAAGAGATATTTATATGTGTACGAGAAATGCAGATTCAACATGGTCAAAGCCTGTTAATCTCGGTGCTAAAGTGAATACTGCTCATGATGAAGATGCGCCATTCGTTTCAGTTGATAATCGAATGCTTTATTTCGCAAGTAACGGTGAGAAAAGTATGGGTGAATTTGACATCCTTCTTTGTGATCTCTTAGCCGATGGCACATGGTCTGAATCAAGAAATATTGGTTATCCATTCAATTCCACTAATGACGATGCTTTCTACACCACTACCATCGACGGTTTAAAGGGTTACATGACCTCAGTAAGGAAAGGTGGTTTTGGCGAGAAAGATCTATATGAGATCCAGAACGATTTTCTTGGCGTGAAGAATGTTGCTGTTTTCAAAGGCTTGATCAAGACTTCCGATGGCTCTCCCCTACCTGAGGATTTTGCTATCAATTTCAAGCTGAGCTGTGACGACTGCGAAGACGGTGATAAAGTGAAAACCATCTTCCCACGCTTGAAGGATGGTATGTTCATGACGGGTCTTAAGCCTTGTAAGACTTTCCGCATATCATATATCAATGCTTCAGATAATAAGACTATGCATGAGGAAACGTTTACGACAGATTGCAACCTGGCTTATCAGGAAATCTACCGTGAATTGATTCTGGATATCCCTTCAAGAACTATTGTTATCCCTAAGGATACAACTGTCGAGATCGAACCGGTTGACGTAACCACATATAAGAATCTGGAATTTATACACTACTTCGACTACAACAAGAACAAACTTACCGTTACCAAGGGCGACCTGAAGCGATTTGTAAAAGAGGTTGAGGAGCAATTGAAAGCAGGAAGAGAAAAGATCACGATCAACGTATATTCATCTGCATCGCATGTACCGACGAAAACATACGAGACTAATGAAAAACTGACTACCCTTCGTGCAGAAAACATGAAGTATGATCTTTCAACGCACTTTGAATCTATTCCTGAATTTGCAGGGAAAGTGAATGTTGTAATTGTTACTGCTATCGTTGATGGTCCTCCATATGAAAAGGATTTCAAGAACCAGAAAAAGTATAAGCCTTATCAGTTCGTCGGATTGAAAACCGAATAACTTCTGCAGCGGCAAATGTGCCGAGATATTTTGTGCCGGGAGGAGAATTTATTACTTTCGCAGTTAAGAGCTGTAAAGATGACTAAATTCTCCTCCCTTTTTATTGCCATTTTCATTGGTGTTTCCCAACTTTATTCCCAGATCACACCTGAGGAGATTGATGATCTTATCAAGACCGGATCAGAGCAACTTCTTGTGAAAGAAAATTCGAGACTTATGCAGGAAGATTTTCTCTACTATGCCGATAAGATCGCTGCAAGACTGCTTGAATTCGATGCAAGCAGTTCCAATTATAATTATCGAAAGGGCTACACTACCCTTTACTCTCTTAATGATCCTCGAAGTGCCATTCAATATTTCACTGTTGCCATCACTAATACGAATAAGAACTACGACGCCTTCAGTAAGAATGAAAAAGCTGCACCTCATGATGCTCACTTCCACTATGCAGAATGTTTACATATGTTAGGTCAGTACGATAAATCCATTGAGCAACTGTACGTTTTCAAGGAAAAATCGCGTGAAGAGTCCGAGTTATTAGAAGCCATCAACTTAAAGATCCAACAGATCCAGAATGCCAAAAATGCAGCAGGTCCTAATTTGCAGATCCAGTCACTGGACGGTTTGAATACTGAATACCCTGATTATGCTCCATTGATTTCACTGGATGGAAAACTCATGTTCTATACTGCAAGAAGACCATGGAGCGGTGGAAAAACAGCTCTTTACAATGACAGAAAATCAAATTTTCCTCCCGAGGACGGTTATGTTGCTCACCTGAACAATGCCGGCTGGAGCGCTTCAGAAAAACTTGAAATCTGTACACCGCATCACAATGAGGCAGGACTTGCAATGAGCGCAAATGAAAGAGCGCTTATCCTGTATACTGATTCAACAGGAAACGGTGATCTTTACTTTGGAACAGCAACTTCAAGCATTACACAACCTGTCTCACTCGACCAGGACACTTCACTCAATACGGAATTCTGGGAAACTCACGCTACCTTCTCAGCTGATGGAAACACAATGTATTTTACATCTGATCGCGATGGTGGTCTTGGTGGAAGGGATATCTATTACAGAACGAAAAATGCAGAAGGAAAATGGTCGCAACCAATCAACATTGGTTCACCTGTGAACTCAGGGTATGATGAAGATGGTCCTTTCCTGTCCTATGACGGAAGAATTTTATACTTTTCTTCAAACGGTTTAAGGTCATACGGTGGTTTCGATCTTTTTTACAGTCAACTGGAATCCGATGGAAAATGGTCCATGCCTTTTAACATGGGTGCACCTTTCAATTCCACTTTTGACGATGTGTTCTACTCTACTACCATTGACGGGAAGACATGTTACCTGTCCTCAAATCGAGAAGGAGGAAAAGGAAGCCTGGATATATACACTGTCAACCGATCTGAATCCTTGTCTCAAGTTGCAGTATTCAAGGGACATATTAAAACTTCAACAGGGGAAGCCCTACCTGAAGAAGTGGCACTTGATATGACTCTTAAGTGTACAGATTGCATTGTCAAAGAACAACAGTTTTCCTTAACACCCCGACTACGCGATGGAATCTTTTATGGCAAACTGGAGCCTTGTAAAACATACCACATCGTGTTGTATAACCCTGGAAAGCCTCAGCCTTTCCATGAAGAAACCTTTGCAACAGAATGTGCCCTTGAATACCAGGAGATATATCGTGAATTTATTTACGATATGAATGAAAAGATCATCAAGCCAATTGTTACGGAAGTAGAGCCAATAGACACTTTGGTTGCCGATTACAAGAACTTCGAGTTCATCCGTTATTTCGGATATAATAAGAATAAGGTTTCCAATCAGGATAATGAGATTGCGGGTATCCTGAAAAACATAGAGCAACAGATTTCTGACGGCCGTAAGCAAGTTACGATCAATCTGTACTCATCTTCCTCAAAGGTACCGACGAAAACTTATGGTACCAATGAGAAGCTGGCGCAGCTGAGAGCTGAAAACCTTAAAAAGGAACTCGAAACCTACATTAAAGCCAATAAAACACTTAATGGTAAAGTTTCTGTGAAGATCGTTAGTGTTTCAGTTGACGGACCTGAATACAACGAGGATTCCGGAAAACTCGAAAAATATAGACCTTATCAGTTCGTTGGGTTCAAAACAGAGTGATGTTGAAACGACAGCAACTTAAAAGTCCGGTTAATGACCGGACTTTTTATTTTCTTTCATGCCCCCTATTCTTATCTTTATCCTAAATTCATCCTCATGAGCATTGAACTGATCAGACCACTGGCTATATTCGACCTTGAAACAACGGGCACGAACATTACTTCCGACAGGATCGTTGAGATAGCTATAATTAAATTAATGCCGGATGGCAATGAGGAATCATATCACCGCCGTGTTAACCCAGGGATCCCAATTCCCGCAGAGATCAGTGCTATCCATGGAATCTATGACCAAGATGTACAAGACGAACCCAAATTTGCCGAGATAGCCAACGAAGTTGTTGAATTCATTGGAGAAGCAGACCTCGGAGGGTATAACTCCAATAAGTTCGATATTCCCGTTCTTTCTGAGGAACTGATGCGCGCGGGAGTTGATGTTGACTTGTCTGTAAAGCATTTTGTAGACGTACAGAACATCTTCCACAAAATGGAGCAACGAACGCTCGCCGCAGCTTATCAATTTTATTGCGGGCAAAAACTCGAAAATGCGCATAGTGCGTTGTACGACACCAAAGCTACACTTGAGGTTCTTAAAGCTCAACTCATCCGCTATCCGGACTTAAAAAAGGACATCCCTTCCCTATCCGACTTTTCCAAAGGCAGTAATTTCGATCTATTGGATTTTGCAGGAAGATTAGCCGTAAACAATAAGGGAGAAGCGGTTTACAACTTTGGCAAGCACAAAGGAAAGACCATACGAGAGGTCATGAAGCTTGAGCCGGGTTATTATGGCTGGATGCTTGATGCAGACTTTCCTCTTTACACTAAGAAAGTCCTGCGCCGAGAAATGGAAAAGATCAAGGCCCAGATAGCCAGTCAACACACCGAAAAAGAAGACGAAAACTTAAACTCCAAACTGGAGGCTCTTAAAAATAAATTCAAGCATCCATGAAGATCATTTGTATTGGAAGAAATTACGCTGAACATGCCAAGGAAATGAAGGCTGAGCTTCCCGGCGAGCCAGTTTTTTTCATGAAACCTGATACGGCTATTCTAAAAGAAGGACAGGATTTCTATTATCCTGAATTCACGAAAGATCTTCATTACGAATGTGAACTTGTCTATCGTATCGAGAAAACAGGGAAACATATTGCTGAGAAATTTGCAGCGAAATATTACAGCCAACTATCTCTCGGTATTGATTTTACTGCAAGGGACCTTCAACAAAAATGTAAAGAAAAGGGTCTGCCATGGGAGATCGCCAAGTCTTTTGAGCATTCTGCTCCGATCTCTTCCAAATGGATCACTGTATCAGAGTTTGAAGGTAAACCATTAGAATTCCGCCTGATGAAAAATGGTCAAACAGTACAGCACGGAAAAACCTCCGATATGATCTTTTCAATCGACCAGATCATCAGTTATATCTCCAGATTTATGACCTTAAAAACGGGTGATCTCATCTACACGGGTACACCAAGCGGTGTTGGTCCCGTGGCTATTGGCGACAAACTTGAAGGATATATTGGAGACCAAAAAATGTTCGAATTCCAGGTGAAATAATCCCTGAAGAACCGATCATTTACCACTTCCCTTAAAAATGATAAGGATGGTGTAAAGCATGATCTTGAAATCAAGAGCCAGAGTACGGTTCTTCATGTAGAGCAGATCAAACTTCATGCGCTGTAGCATCTGTTCTACATTCTCGGCATAGCCGTATTTTACCTGCCCCCAACTTGTTATACCCGGTCTAACCTTTGTAAGATGGAGGTACTGCGGCTCGATCGTAACGATCTGATCGATATAGAACTGCCTTTCAGGTCTTGGACCAACAAGTGACATATCCCCGATCAATACGTTCATGAACTGAGGGAATTCATCCAACCTTGTCTTTCTGAGAAAACGTCCTATCGGTGTTATTCTGGGGTCATTTGAGGAAGACAATTGGGGCCCATTCTTTTCGGAATTCATATACATTGTCCTGTATTTGATGATCTTGAACGGTTTACCGTTCAACCCTATCCTTTCCTGTGTAAAAAATATTGGTCCCGGCGATGACAACTTCACAAGGATAGCCAAAATAAGATAGACCGGTAAAAGGATAATGATCGCAATCAGGGAAAGAACGATATCCAGAAAGCGTTTAACTGCTTGTTGCCAGAATGGCATACTCTCCTCGTTCACCTCGATAAGCAATGCCCCGAAAATATTGGTCATTTTGACGGAGCCGGCGAGGATATCATACATATCCGGCAGGATCTTGATGACAACATTGCTTCCTTCAATGCGCGAGATCAGCGACTTCAACTTGTCGTGCTCAACACTTTCCAATGCTATAATCACCTCCTCTATATCGTGATCGCGTAAAACGTTTTCCAGATTATTTGCATGTCCAAGGTACAAAAGAGAATCCTCCAGGTAACGATCCACCCCATTCAAATTAACAAATCCGACAAACCGATTCACTGATTTTGGCAACTGATTCATTTCATTATAGATCTCAACGGCCTTATCACTTCCGCCGATCAGAAGCGTATTGAAACCTCCCCCTCCTGAATGGATCCTGCGCACCAAAGAAGAAACTAAAATGAGACGGGGAATGATCGTTAACAGAAAGTGAGAAACGAATAAGAGTGAAACCGACTTGTAATACATCTGATAACCGGCAATGGTATCATCGATGAGCAGGAGGAAAAATATGAGTACCGAACCAATTACAGTTGCTGAAAAAGTGAGGCTAAAAACCTTAAAGCGATAGAGCCTTTTAACATTGTGATACGTTCCTTGCAAAAAATAAAGGAGCAGCCAGAGTAAGGGAACAAGGAGTATCCCAAGATAGAAAGACCTGCTGACCGAAAATTCAACCCCTTCGACGTATGTTTTTCTGAGGTAATAAAAAAGGAACCATGCTATAACGGCACATAACCAGTCTACCAATACAAATACCGAAGTAAGTCCACGATTTTTCATTCTCAGAAGTGAACAACTTTTATATTATCGAGAATAATAAATGTTTCTGACGTGTTCTCAGGGATCTGAGCCTGAAAAGTATGCTCAAAATAAGCCTGTGGATCAGAGTTTGACACCAGTTCCATCAGATCAATATAGATTTTCTTCCACTTAACTGTTGCGGCATCCTGGGCATTGAGCTGGATGTTCTGATTCGGTTGAGTCCCTGATGGCGAAATGGCCAAAAGTCCCGTCACAACCGAGTTCGTATTGTAATAATCGATCTCAAGATAAACTTCTTGTTTCCGGGGAAGATCCGCGCCTTGTATGGATTCAAAATTTGTTGCCTGGCTCCAGGTCGTATCTGTAGTATTATTCAGCACCACGAGTCCGTAGAAATTACCGTTGAAATCCTTAAGGATCGCAGGATCATTGCCAACTGTAATTTCGGCTGCGGAGTTCACATTAGGAATGAACTTGATCGCAGCGTCTTCAAAATCTTCAATATAAAACTCTGTATTCGCGTAATACTTAGTCACAGGATCGATCACCACTGTTTCATCCGATTCCAGCGAGGTATTCAGAATGAATGGTTCCATGAAAGGATAGATCTTTTTTGTAGCGCCTATGCCGTTATTCTTGATAGCCGGGTAGATCTTGATCTCAGCGGATCCTAATTCAAGGATCGGAATCTTGAACGGCACCTCGAATACCCCAACGATCTTATTGTTCACATAAACCCATGCCTGCGAAATGTTATGGGTCAATTCTCCCTGAGGCATCGAGGCATTTTGATTTTCAACCAAAGTCCATTCGTTCACCTCCAGCCAAGCAGGATTGGGATTATTCTTTACACATCCTGTAAGAGAAAGTATGAATAGTATAACTGTTGAGTATATGAAGGGCTTCATGAGCAGTAACTGATCAAATAACGGATGAAATCATCAAATATTGTCCGAAACCAAATTTCCCGGCGATCTCAATTTGTCTAAAATACGCTGAGCAACGTCAAGGGCACGGTAGCCATCCTCCAGTGAAACGATCGGTACAGTGTCATTAACTATGGCATCATGAAACGTGCGTAATTCTTCCTTGATGGCATTAACCGGTTCGATTTCAGGCTTATCGAAATAGATCTTTTTAACAGGCTTGCCATTCCCCATGTCAAATACAACATCTAACGGGTCTGGCTCACCATAAACATCTTCCATTCTCACGACTTCCAGCTCTTTCGTAAGAAAATCCACACTGATATATGCGTCTTTCTGAAAGAATCTGGACTTGCGCATATTCTTAAGAGAGATCCTTGATGCCGTCAAATTAGCCACACAGCCATTGTCGAATTCGATCCTGGCATTGGTGATATCCGGCGTATCGCTTACCACAGCGACACCGGATGCAGAAATCCTCCTTATTCCCGACTTTACCACACTCAAAATGTAGTCGATATCATGGATCATCAAGTCAAGGACAACCGGGACATCCGTTCCACGTGGGTTGAACTGAGCAAGTCGATGCGTCTCAATGAACATTGGCTTATTGAAGTAAGGCAACGCCGCCTGAAAAGCAGGATTGAACCGCTCAACGTGTCCTACCTGAACCTTAACATATGCTTCTCTGGCCAACTGCATTAACGTTTTCGCCTCATCCGCCGTTTCAGTTACCGGTTTTTCGATGAATACATGCTTACTCCTTCGAAGTGCCTGAGAAGCCAGATCGAAGTGATATATCGTTGGGGTCACGATGTCGACGCAATCAACCTTATCGAAAAGCTCGGATACAGAATCAAAACGACGAATACCGAATTGAGCAATGGCTTCTTCCGCACTGACATCAGAAGGATCATAGAAACCAACCAAATCGTAGATCTCGCTCAATTCCTTAATGAGTCTGATATGGATCTTTCCTAAATGTCCGGCTCCAAGCACTCCAATCTTCAGCATTACGGATAATTTTTCTGCAAATTTAATGGACGAAAGGCCTTAAACCATGCTTAATTCCTAATGTTTTCAACAATTGTATTGATCAATATTTCCCATTCTGCTTATTCAGGTTCATACCTGCATAATATCCGGTATCCTTTCCTGTCCACAATTTAGTGAGCATGGTGATCTGACCGGTGTGGTAGGAGAAATGCTCCAACACATGTACCAGCGCAGAAAAACCGGTCACTTCAAAGCCCTGAATATTCCTTTGGGCTGCAAGGTCTTTTTCCTTCAGATCTTTCAGAACCTGACGGATGTTCATTTTGAGATTCTCCATTAAAAAAACCAGTTCAGCTTTCTTGATCTTTTGCCGAGGGACAAATTCCTGATCACGATCTCTGTTATCTTCTTTATCACCTAATCCGGAAAGGACCCACTGACGTGCGTTTCCACAAATATGCAGAATGAGGTTACCTATTGAAGGTATCCCTGAAGCGGGTTGTTTCCAGAGTTCATCATCACTTATCATGTTCAGGCATCGATAGATCCTCACATAGGATTCGCTGAATACCCTGAGTTCAAATTCCGCAACTACAGCTGATTTCAGACTCATAGGTTGAAATGTTGGTTCTGAATAAAGATAAAAAAAATCTGTTCGGTACATGAGTAACATTAGAAAATCTCTATATTTGCACCCACGAAAACGGAGGTTGTAGCTCAGTTGGTTAGAGCGTCGGATTGTGGTTCCGAAGGTCGCGGGTTCGAGACCCGTCTCCCTCCCAGAGAAGGAACCTTGTATAGGTTCCTTTTTTAGTTCAGAGGAAATAGGAACAGATCATGAAGAACCTGGAAGCCATTGAAAAGCGTCGCACATTTGGAATCATCGCACACCCCGATGCCGGAAAGACGACCCTGACCGAAAAACTGCTTTTGTTTGGTGGTGCTATTCAGACGGCCGGTGCCGTTAAGAATAACAAGATCAAAAAAACCGCTACATCAGACTTCATGGAGATCGAAAAACAGAGAGGAATCTCAGTGGCGACCTCCGTTATGGCTTTCGAGTACGGCGGAAAGCAGATCAACATTCTCGACACGCCCGGTCACAAGGATTTTGCTGAAGACACCTACAGAACACTAACTGCAGTTGACTCGGTTATCCTGGTGATCGACTGTGCCAACGGGGTCGAATCTCAGACTGAAAAACTCATGGAAGTCTGTCGGATGCGAAAGACTCCGGTGATCATCTTCGTCAACAAGATGGACCGTGAAGGTAAGGACGCATTCTCCCTCCTGGATGAGATAGAAGATAAGCTGGACATCAAAGTGCGCCCTCTCACCTGGCCTATCGGGATCGGTGACCGCTTCAAGGGTGTTTACAATATTTACAAGAAGAACCTGAACCTTTTTTCGGCCAATAAAACCAAGAAGGCTGATGACGTTGTCTCCATCTCTGATCTGAACAATCCTGAATTAGATGAACTGGTCGGTGGTAACTTTGCCGATGAGCTGCGCGAGGAACTTGATGTCATTGATGGCGTTTATGATCCGTTTGACAGAAAACGCTACCTGGATGGAGAAGTGGCACCGGTGTTCTTCGGTTCTGCAGTCAACAATTTCGGGGTACAGGAATTGCTGGATACCTTTATCGAGATCTCACCATCTCCTATTGGCAGGGAAAGCGATACCCGTTATGTTGAACCTGACGACAGTAAGTTCAGCGGATTCATTTTCAAGATCCACGCGAACCTAGACCCTAAACACCGCGACAGAATTGCTTTCCTCAGGATTGTATCAGGTAAGTTCGAGCGCAATAAGTTCTACCATCATGTCCGATTGAACAAGGAATTCAAATTCCCTAACCCGACGTCGTTTATGGCACAGGATAAGAGTGTGATAGACGAAGCTTTTCCCGGTGATGTTGTCGGCTTGTATGATACCGGCAACTTCAAGATTGGTGATACACTCACGGAAGGAGAAAAAATGATGTACAAAGGAATTCCTTCCTTCTCACCTGAGATCTTCATGGAGCTTGAGAACCTTGACCCCCTCAAATCCAAGCAGTTGGACAAAGGAATCCATCAGCTTACGGACGAAGGTGTGGCACAGATGTTCATCATGCAGCCGGGTAACCGAAAGATCGTTGGAACCGTCGGTCAGCTTCAGTTCGAAGTGATCAATTACCGTCTGATCCACGAATATGGCGCAAATTGCCGATTTGTTCCAAAGAACTATTTCAAAGCATGCTGGATCACCACTGAGAACAAGGAACAACTCGCTTCATTTCTCAGGTCGAAGGCAAACTATATTGCAAAGGATAAGGACGAAAACCTGGTTTTCCTAGCTGAGACCCCTTTCCTGTTGCAAATGGCGGAACAGGATTATCCGGATATCACGTTCCATAAAACTTCAGAATTCAAGTTAGAGAAGGCTTAACAGGTATACAGAGATAAACAATTGACACCTTTTTCATCATGGTATTTAACCTGTTCTTCCGGGGCCTATCGTTGTTGATGCTTGTTTTCCTGCTCTTCGGAATAGTGCTCAGCATTTATGATATCACCGTAGCGTATGATCCCTATCAGCGCCTCAAAGCACTTTTTTGGTTTCCGGTCATCATGCTCCCTTCTGCTGTAGTGGTATTGTGGTATAGCATCATGACCTACAGAATGGATCGTCATTCTAAAAATGATAGTTCTCACTTAATAGACCGGTCAGATGCACCTCAAGAGAACATTTATTTACCCAAACGAGGGGCTTTCTCCACACTAACAATCTTTCACATTGTTTTCGGGATCATTTGTATCTGCTGCGTGTATTTCCTATTAAGAAACATCGCTCGAAACGATACATTGACAGCTTATTCCATGGTTCCTTTAACGATCAATATGTTGACTGTTATTTACGGAATATTATCGATCATATATAGTGTCAGAATGATGGTTATGTACCGCCGCCTAAAAGACAAACCCAATACATGATCAAAGTGAAGGCAGATCATTTAAAAACGCTATTGCACCCGTTGATCTGTCTACGCGACAAATAATGTGATCCAATCCATTGCTGACGAGTAAATACTCCACATTAAGGACTCGGTTGTATTGAGCAATCTGCTGAAAAACTTCCGTGTTCACGACAACATCAGGTGCCTTGCATTCAATGATCATGGCAGGAATCCCCTTTTGATCGAAGACAACCAAATCACAACGCCTTTGCATATTATTGTAGGTTATTGACATTTCAATAGCAAGCCGTCCGGCTTGTACACCCTTAATTCGAGTAAGATAATATACAAGGTGCTGTCTAACCCATTCTTCCGGTGTCAGTACTATTTCTTTCGATCTTATCAGGCAACGCACGTACACCTTGCCGTTCTTTTTGGTTAAACGGAGTTCGGCAGGTGGCAAATTCAGCGGTGTCATCATGCTGTCCCGGTGCGTTTAAAAAAGAATATTCCTGAAAGAATTCCAAGAAGGGACCCTGCTAAACCATAAAAAATACCAGGGATTTCTGAGGAAATACTCTCGGCTGCACCCCAAAAGAACAATCCGGCAATCATTCCGAAAAGAACCGAATGTTCATTCGTTGCAGGAACGAACAAGGTGAATGTAAAAGGAAGAAATAAGGATACTAATCCGAAGGAGGAAGCCAAACCGACCAATTCAAAAATACTTTGATTATTGAATGCCAGAACGAGAGAAGCAAGCGCCATGAATACGACACTCCAGCGCATCATTTTCAGTAAGCTGTAATTCGATAAACGTGGTTTGAGAATGTTCTCCGCCAACACGGTTGCAGGAGCCAGCAAGGCGCCAGAAGCAGTGCTAAGTATGGCAGACACTAAGGCACCAAAGAATAAGATCCTGATCCATTCCGGGGTTTTATACAGGATCAGCGCCGAAATAAAATTCTCTTTATGTTGAACATATAATTCCGGATAGAGCAGACTTCCAAACAGTCCGATCAACAGGGGTATGAATCCAATGACCAGGTACATGACACCAGAAATAATGGATGCCGATACAGCCACCTTTTCCGATTTAGCAGAGATCACACGCTGATAGATGTCCTGTGAAGCGATCGATCCTAAACCAACGGTGATCCATGCCCCGAACCATTCCCAAACCGACATTTTTTCAAAATTAACAAGTGAAAAATGCCCTTCAGGAACAGGCTCCAATCCGTCCTTTCCATTCAGCTGTAAATACATCATAACCAAGACAACGGCAAGTCCTGCAACGATCACGACAGTCTGCATGGTATCCGTAATCGATACGGCCCACATTCCTCCAAGGGTCGTGTAAAACATAACCAAGAAGGCGGATATCACGATCGCCATATTAAGATCGATCCCAAAGATCAATTCCAAGATCAAACCAAGCGCAAGAAACTGTGCCGCGATCCATGAGAAAAAACTGGGGATCATAACGATCGCACTGATCAATTCAGCCCGTTTCCCAAAACGTTGTTTAAACAAATCAGAAAAAGTGAGCTGATCGGAACGATAGATCTTTCGCGCATAAAACACCCCTACAAGGATCAAACACAAGGCTGCACCGATCGGCTCTTCAATCACCCCAACTAATCCATGTTCGATAAATTCGCCAGAGGCTCCCAATACTGTTTCACTTCCAAACCATGTAGCGAATAAAGCCGCCGAAGACATAAAAAGAGGTAG
>Ga0315904_10000848_pt1 | contig 48697 bp, 41 predicted proteins | sample LakEriMetagenome_6_FD_203529 | JGI IMG/M metagenome (GOLD analysis project Ga0315904, IMG submission 203529) | Freshwater fungal communities from buoy surface, Lake Erie, Ohio, United States - Buoy 12 MA120 | ecosystem: Environmental > Aquatic > Freshwater > Lake | place: USA: Lake Erie, Ohio...
CAACTCGGCCCGACCGTCCGCAAGCGTGCCAAACTCACCGCCAAGGCGCAAAGTTCGCCAAGTTCAAGAGGGAAGGTATAGCGAAAACAGGGTTCGATTCAACCCCGTAAATCGAACGTGAAGTCATAACCTCAGTCAGTCGATGCAACTTCAGCATCCTAGGGCTGCGAACCAGATCAGATGGCCAGGTCAGTTGCAGCGATTTGGTTCGGAGGCATCCTTGCGCCGATCGCACGCAATCGAAACTAACACCGGCCGGCGATTGACTTTCTATCGACTCCCCGTTCCCGACGGTAGCCGGCTCACGTGCGCGGCCACAAACTGGGCGAGGTGGCTATTCTGCCGGAGGCGACAAGCTCGTTGTATGTCGTCACGCAACCCGAGAATGACCTCGTCCTCGTGGTCCCGCCGGTAACACTCGAGGGAGAGAGATACGAGAAAATCCTGAAGCGCCTTGTGCGTGAAGTACAGTCGCTCTTGCCCAAGTATGGTGTTGACAGAGGCGACAAAAAGGCCGCAACTTCTGACGTCATCCTTTGTCGCACCGTCCGGGAATGCGACGGAGAAAAAGCCCCTGGCCTCGTTCCAGCTGAAAGTGGTGAACTCTTCACGCCTCGAATCGCCGGGTGCTGAGTTGCCTATTTCAACGCGGGCCTCGTCGATGCACAGCGCGCAAAGCATTAGGGCAGTCATCATTCGTGCCCACCACTCCCGGCTGGCGAGATCGGACCCCGGCAGGCTGCGCGTCGCGACCTCCCTGTCGCGCAGCACCTTGCGACGGATGTGCCCGAAGAGCACTTCGGCCCGATTCAAGTCCCGAATGCCGTTTTCCGCCACGTCCTCCATGAGGTACTTGAAAAGGAGCGGGTTGTCCAGACTGTCCCCGTAATGTTCTCGGGCCTCTCCCGAGAGTAGCGCCGACCGCAACTCTGTCCACCTGGCAACGGTGGTCTGGTCAGGTGAACTCTTCCAGGGGAGGGCGGGCTCACAGTTGATGTCGATGAGCTCGACAAGGTGTCGAATGCCCCACGGTTGGAGTTCGACCTTAGTGACGGTACGGAGACTCATCTGGGCGCACAACCGCCTCATCGAAGACTCGTAACGCCCCAGTTCCGCATCAACGAACTCACGGCGGACCGTGAAGACGATGTTGCAGCCGAGGCGCCCCGCAACGCCGGCCAACTCGGCGAACCCGTCCGGCGTGCAGAACAACCGGTGCTCGTCAAGCCCGTCAAAAATGATTGTCTTGCGCCAATTTCTGTCCTTGAGAACGTCACCCATCGCTTCGACAACATACTGGAGTTCCTCTTCGGGGCCGACACTTGAGGGTCCCAAAAAAACCAACAGCCATGTCAGCACATCGTGGACCGACAGCGGGTGTGCCCACCGCATCGGAAGCTCCCGGCACGGCAGGGAAAAGCACGACCCTTGTGACCCGGTAACGAGGCAGCCGACGGCGGTCGATTTGCCCGCCCCGAACATGCCGGTCAAAAGCGTCACCCGACCCTCGCCTTCGGGTGCCGACAAATCGTGGAGGTCGAAATACTCGTCCGTCCTCTCGTCACGAGTCACCGCCCCTGCGGCATCCTCTAAACCGATGGTAGTCACGCGGGCCGGCACGCGCGGAATGACCTGGGTTTCGGCGAACACCGTTTGTAAAGCTCCGATGTGCTGCGTGACCGTCTGAATCTGAATGTCCTTATCGATTCGCTCCTTCGTCTTATTCCACGCAAGTTCCACAAGTTCGGCGGGAGACACTACATGATATGACAGTCCATGTCGGCCCGCAGAGAGCGGGGTTAGCAACTGACGCAGCTCCGCCCAGTCACCAGGGGTGATCCCCGTGGCATTTATGGCGTACACGAACGTACGCAGATCAAGGCCCGACCGGAGGAGTTTATCTACATCGGCCCGCATTTGCCCGACCAGCCAATCGATAGGAACAGGTATGCGACGGGTGGTCTTGCACTGAAAAGCTAGTTCAACGTTTCCGAACCGATCGAAGCTGACGAGATCCACGCCCGCTTTGTCGAGCGGTGACATTGGCGGGACTTGTCGCACGCCTGGCCACGCCGGGCGCAGAACCCGCTCGCAGATCGCTTCGAACTCTCGCCCGAAGCAGACGCTCAGATCCGCCAGCAGCGCCGTCCACTTCGGTCCCATGTCCGTTGCCTCCTGTGATTCGTTGGATAGCCTCTCCGGCCGGTATCAACTGTGAATTGACAAAACGCGGGGACAGTCCCCGCGTTTTGTCTAAGATCTCAATCGAACGGGTTGACAACTTTGACGCCTGCAAACGCAAAGTCCTTGGCGTTCCTCGTTGCGATGGGCAATTGGAACTGGCGAGCCGTTGCGGCGATGAGACTGTCTTTGACCGGCATGGCACGCCCCTGTTTTCTTAAGTCTGCCAAGAGTTGTGCCCAATTCTCCGAAGTCGTCGCGTCGAAATCCAGCATCTGCAAATAGCGAATACCCGATTCAAGCCATGCGAGCAGCTCGCTACGCCTCTTGCCTTTGGGTAACATGAGGATTCCAAATCGCAGCTCACCAAGAACAATCGGATTGATCGCTAATTGTGTCTCGTGCGCCGCAAGCCACCCGACTACTTTCGGGTTAGGGTTGAGCTTCGTCGCTTCGCTGAGCACGTTCGCATCCACCAGAAACTTCATAACAAGGAGTCCGTCGATTCCGATTCGACCGGCTGAAACCAATCAGGCGAAGGGCACTGGGCAAGCCACTGGACCAACCCTGGCTGCCCTGGTTTGCGAATCTTTTTCAGCAAATACTCACCTTCCGAAATTCGTTCAATCTCGAATACCTGGCCCGGCACCAAATGATCTGCCTCACGCAGTTCAACCGGCAAGACGATTTGTCCTTTGGAAGATAATTGTGTGTTCATCCACAGTAAGATACTGTCTTACTTAGACGAAGTCAAGCAAACAGCCGACTTTCTCCGTTGCCGACCGAGATCGGCAGCGTCGTGAGCCAACCAGCGCCAGCGGTTGGGCGATTTGACTAAGCCCGCCAGGAAGCTGCGTTTGGGCCCGAGCAGGATAAACAACCAAAAAACTCGGGGACAGTCCCCGAGTTTTTTGAACACCGATCCGTAACCGGATCGTTTGCCCCAACGGGGCAAAATGAGATAGCCCAGGGTAGAGCGAAGCGCCACCCTGGGTCGTACGCGACCGCCCTAGGTAGGCCGCCGCCCCAATTCGCCAAAGCCCTGAAAGGGCGAAACATGTGCGCATTGATTGACGCACCGCCGGTTCCGCCCTTTCAGGGCTTGGGTTGTTTCGCGCACACGAATCCCAGGGCGGGCTTCGCTTTGCCCTGGGCTATCACCCGCCGCCCCGTTGGGGCATAAGACGATCGGGCAAACACCATCCCGAATAACCCACCGCAACTTGGGTCGCCTGCGATGTGCAATCAACACTGATCCGTAACCGGATCGTTTGCCCCAACGGGGCAAAATGAGATAGCCCAGGGTAGAGCGAAGCGCCACCCTGGGTCGTACGCGACCGCCCTAGGTAGGCCGCCGCCCCAATTCGCCAAAGCCCTGAAAGGGCGAAACATGTGCGCATTGATTGACGCACCGCCGGTTCCGCCCTTTCAGGGCTTGGGTTTTTTCGGGCACACCGAATCCCAGGGCGGCGCTTCGCTTTGCCCTGGGCTATCACCTTGCGCCCCGTTGGGGCGTAAGACAATCGGGCAAACGCCATCCTTAAAAAAACTCGGGGACAGTCCCCGAGTTTTTTAATTGCTCTGGTCCCAATGCAATATGACGCGATGTGAAAAATCGTTTTAATGAATTGGCGGACTGGCAAACGTTTTCCGGAGTCGCCTATCAGACCGCTGGTCGAGGAATAATCTGGAATGAACACTGGCGTATCGGATAGATAATGTTACCGATCTTAAGCGTTCTTTCTCCAAACAGAGCAAATGCGAAGTAATTGCCAGCGTTCTCTGTACTACTCACTGGAGGGTGTGCTAGTACTTTGAACCCGCTTTCCTGATAATCGACGATGTCATTTCGATTAAGCTCTCCAGGCCCCATGTAGTGTGTTCCCTTAGTTTGTAGGAGCCGAATTCCGTTGCTCAAACGCCGATAGACTGTCCGTGGGTGTATGCCAGTTTCTTCGGAAATCTCTTTTACTGACTTGCCATCCAACGCTGCTTCGATTACGGATCCAACCGCGACAGATAGCTTCCGTAGGTTGTATTTTAAGTCAATTAAGTCATCCTGCGTGAACTTCGGGTCAGCAACCGGCTTTTCGTATTTGCGTCGATTTTTTTCATACGCCCTTGCGATTCGCTTTCGCACGCGAGATATCAAGGTACTCAATTTAGAAGGTGACTCCTTTTCAGAGAGAATCTCCAGAACAATCATGGATGCCATTTCTTCGCGCTCAACGTCAAGCTTCCTAGCCAGCGAAATAATCCATTGCAGATCTCTAGGCTCGAAGCTGATACCTTTCTGCAAACAAAGGTCGGCGAGAACGTCTAGCTCAAGTCCTAGGGGGTACATCTAACTTCCAAACAATAATGTGCGATTCGATCCAGTTCGCCTCAAACCACACTTCCACACTGTCCATAACTCCGTCAATTATAGTCCATTGGGTTTTGTCGCTATGGCGAAAACTCCAAGGTGGTTTCTTGTGCTTCACGACGTATAGTAACGCTCGGACTTTATCAACAATGCCTGATTGTAGCCACTTATTCCAGTGCTTCCCCAGTTCCTTTGAAAACTCGAGCCACATCTCCGGATCGAATTCCACTGAAAGTTTTTCTTCGACTGCGAGCCCTTCAAGCCACTTTAGAAGCCGACCGGCAGCCTCGTCTCCGTAGACTTGTCGGAATTTAGCAAACTCCGATTGCGCAGACCTCTTGAAGTGAACTGTTGCCATTACTGCACGGAGTTCCCGTCAATGTCAACGATCCCTTCGCTTGAACGCGAGAGAAGCTCATCTAGGATTTCTGGCCTACCGGCTAACCTGTGCAATATCCTGTCGTACAAATCAGCACGAAGCTGTTCGCTTGATACGACACCACCGATGACTTCATTGTCGTCGAGAATTACTGCTCCGCTTCCGTGCGCCTTGCTCCGCAATTGCTCCACAAACCGCTTGTAGGCAACTTCGTCTTTGAATAGATCACGGCATTTATCGAGTGCCATAACGCTCATTTCAATTCCCCTTTTCTTGGCGATCACTGGGTGCATTCCGGTTACATACCGGTTGCGACTCCATCAGTAAGGGACAGCTCGTCTCCCTTTTTTGTCAAACAATAATCAAACCGCATGGAAGACGTAAGTCCTTTTCGGGGATAGCTTTGCGTTCGATCGAACCCGGATTGCAGGCGAAAAATCCCGAGATTTTCTCCGAAATTCGCCACGGCCGCTCGAAAACGCCCCCAAAAAACATCACGCCGCACCCCGGTGCTACTGCGTAAGTGTACAGGAGCCTTGAAGTGGACCCCATTATTCGGACCACGGGCGGCCCCGCATTTGATAGCGGCCGCCGGTCGTTTTCGACCCCGTGCGATCGAACAGCGGGAGCGATGCCCATTCCAAATTAAAAAAACCGGGGACAGTCCCCGAGTTTTTTTGATCGTGAGTAACCCACCGCAACTTGGGTCGCCTGCTATTTGCAATCAACACCGATCCGTAACCGGATCGTTTGCCCCAACGGGGCATAATGAGATAGCCCAGGGTAGAGCGCAGCGCCACCCTGGGTCGTACGCGATCGCCCTGGGTACGCCGACGCCCCAATTCGCCAAAGCCCTGAAAGGGCCGAACATGTGCGCATCGATTGACGCACCGCCGGTTCCGCCCTTTCAGGGCTTGGGTTGTTTCGGGCACACCGAATCCCAGGGCGGCGCTTCGCTTTGCCCTGGGCTATCCCCTTGCGCCCCGTTGGGGCATAAAACCATCGGGCTTCGTTCAATGAACCATCGATCCCTGCGCCCCGTTGGGGCATAAGATCATCGGGCAAACGCCATCCTGAACAAAACGCTGGGACTGTCCCCGCGTTTCCCCCCGTGTTTTGTCTATGCACGATAGGCGGATCCGCACCAGGAGCCTCTTGCCTGGTTCTTGGACTTGGCGACCTTAGCGTCTTTGCGGTGAAATCCGATTCCCAACGATTCTCAAGAAGATACTGTCGCACAACTCGGCCCGACCGTCTTTACCCCATCACTAGATACTCAGTGCTCGCAGAAACAACTGGCAATCGAAGCATATCCCACTTACTAACAACCAAAAAACTCGGGGACTGTCCCCGAGTTTTTTAGCCCAAACGAAACCAGGATGAACCTCCTTAGGAAGATAGAATCAAGATCCTATCCTCTTCTTTGCTACCCCCAGACCAATAGCCAGAAAGACCATCGATATCGCGAAGAACGTAACATTGAACTTACCTCCCATAAACATCGGTAAGACCGCGGCGTCCATAAACAAAAAAGCTGTTATCAAAAAAGCCGATACGCGATTTTCTCTTGACATTGATTCCACACCTCCAAATCCTCCACCTTTTTCCCTTCGTGCAATCATTATAGTGTTGAAGCGCACGCACCGCATGCTTCTTCGCAACAGTCCACTATTTTCTAAATAAACTTGAGAAACATCAGGGGACAGTCCCCGAGTTTTTGGGTGTTAGCCGCGTGGCGCAAGCCGTGGGCTATTTCGTTTAACCCGCAGCCAACGGCGAGGAACTTAACCAAGCCCGCCAGGATGCTATGTATGGGGTCGAAACGAGTTTGTGTTGCTACTGGTAGCAAGGACGTCAGCGAGCAGCCGATCGACTGGCAGAACTGCGCGGTGTGACATCCTACCTTTCGCCCAAGATCTAAAAAACTCGGGGACAGTCCCCGAGTTTTTGGTTAAGCAAACAGCCGACTTTCTCCGTTGCCGACCGAGATCGACTGCGTCGTGAGATTACCAGGGGCGGATTACGGGATCGCCTGCGGCGTTTGAGGGATTGGGGTGCGCGTGGGTTTTGTGTCGGAAAGTAGGTGGTCTCATCACCGGTACGTGCGGGCTCGGAGGCCCACACTACGGACTAATTGGCTACGCGACGCTGAAAGTGATTGATCTGAATGGCTAGAACAACTCGGGGACAGTCCCCGAGTTTTTGGCTGTTTATCCTGCTCGAGCCCAAACGCCGCTTCCTGGCGGGATTCGTCAAATCGCCCAACCGCTGGCGCTGGTTGGCTCACAGGGTCGCTAAATGGTATCATCTCAGTCGTTGCGGATTCCTGATTCTCAACCCCTCCCCCCCATCTAATCCTCCCGAATCATTCCCCCTAGGCTCTGTGACATAGGCTCTGTGAACACCATGGTGCTTCGATCCTCGCTGCTGTTGATCTCGCTTTGGTCAACCTGGTGCTCTTGGTGTATCGGACAAGAATCACCGCCCCCTGGCATCGCCCATACCATCGATCTCGGAAACCGCAGGGAACTGTTTGTCGACCGGTTTTTGATCGAGTCCCTCGACGGTCTGTCTCATAAACTCCATGAGCCCAAAGCGACCGAACCCATGGAACAACCGGCCGACCCCATGGAGTACGGGACGATCATTCAGGACGGCTCCCTTTTCCGTATGTACACCCGCGATGGCCGCGGGGCACGATTCGACGGAGATCAGACCGAGGTCACCCGATACTGCGAAAGCAAGGATGGAATCCATTGGACCAAGCCGAACCTGGGACTGGTCCAAGTCGATGGATCCAATGAAAACAATGTCGTCTTGAACGAAGCTCCGTTTTGCCACAACTTTGCTCCCTTTCTCGATGAGAATCCAGTCGCGCCCAAAGAGGCACGCTTCAAGGCGCTCGCCGGAACGGTCAAATCCGGATTGGTCGCGTTCCAATCCGCAGATGGCATCGCCTGGTCAAAAATCCGCAATGAACCGGTGATTCAATACACCAAAGAATACGCATTCGACTCTCAAAACGTCGCGTTCTGGTCCGCCCACGAAGGGCTCTACGTGTGCTACTTCAGACACTTCCTCGACGGCAAACTGCGTTCGATCTGCCGCACAACCTCCAAAAACTTTATCGATTGGACCGAACCCATCGCGATGCGCCCCAATTTGCCCAATGAGCATCTCTACACTTCATTGACTCACCCTTACTTTCGCGCCCCACATATCTATATCGCAACCCCCACACGCTTCTTTCCCAATCAAGGCGATCGAACGGACATTCTCTTCATGTCCGCAAGAGGTGACCAACCCTTCGATCGGACGTTTCGCCAAGCGTTCCTTCGGCCAGGTTTGGATGGCGATCGGTGGGGAAACCGCGCGAACTATGCCGCTTGGCATATCGTCCAGACCAGCGATAGCGAAATGTCCCTCTACACGACCCCCTTTCGGCGATTCACTCTGCGACTCGATGGATTCGCCTCGATCCACGCCGATGCCGATGCAGGACGGATGACATCCAAGGTCTTTACAATGGCTGGTGATCGTTTGGTCATCAACGCTTCGACCAGCGCCGCAGGTTCCATCCGCGTCGAATTGACCGATCCGCAAGGTAACCCTATCGAGGGCTTTGCCTTCGAAGATTGCCAGCCGTTCGTCGGTGATGCGATCGATGCGACGGTGACTTGGTCGTCCCAAACGGCACTGCGCGCATTGGCCGGCCGCCCCATCCGCGCCCGATTCGAAATGACCGATGCGGATCTTTACGCAATCGAATTTCCAGTCGATGAATCAAGCCGAGTCGACTTTCGACAACAGGTCCGCCCGATCCTCGAGCAACGATGCTTCGCTTGCCACGGCGCACTCAAGCAAGAAGCCGGCTTGCGATTGGATTCCGCTACGGCAATCCACCAAGGGAGCAGTTCCGGGCCCGTGATCGAAACGAAGGACGCAAACTCAAGCGTCCTTGTTCGACGAATCCTCGCTGAGGATCCACAAATTAGGATGCCCCCCGAAGGCCACTCGCTTGCCGAATCTCAGATTCAAACCATCCTCGCTTGGATCGAACAAGGTGCACAGGTTCCCCGGATCGATTCCCCGGAACCGGATCCTAATGAGCATTGGGCTTTCCAAATCCCTGTTCGACCCAAAATCCCCAACCTCCAACCCTCGAACGCTCCGATCCATCCGGTCGATGCGTTCTTGCAAGAGTCCTGGCAATCCGAAGGTCTCGTTGGGCAACCCCAAGCCGATCCGTATACCCGACTGCGGAGAGTCTACCTCGACCTTATCGGGCTGCCACCTAGCCCAGAGTCCCTCGCCGATTTCTCCCGAAATCCTTCCCAAGAAAATTACGAACAGATCGTCGATAAACTGCTCGCTTCTCCCATGTACGCAGAACGCTGGGCTCGGCATTGGATGGATGTTTGGAGGTACGCAGACTGGTTCGGCAGACGGTATGTACCCGACGTTTGGAACAGCGCTCCACAGGTTTGGCGCTGGCGCGATTGGATCGTCGAGTCCCTCAACGCCGATGCGGGTTACGACCACATGGTCACTCAAATGCTCGCGGCCGACGAAGTCAACCCAGGTGATCCGAAATCGAATGTCGCTACCGGTTACCTGGTTCGAAACTGGTATGCATTGAATCCCAACGACTGGATGCGCAGCAACGTCGAGCATTCGAGCAAGGCTTTTTTAGGTTTGACGTTCCACTGTGCCCACTGCCATGACCACAAATACGATCCGATCAGCCAGGAAAACTACTTTCAATTGCGAGCCTTCTTCGAACCGATCGCGGTCCGGCAGGATCGACTCGCCGGCCAAGCAGACCCCGGGCCGTTTCAAGAGTACGAGTACAGCACCCTGCGAAAAGTACAACGCCTCGGTCGGGTGGGCATCTATGACAAATCACCCGATTCGCACACCTGGTTTTATACCGGAGGAGACGAGCGGAATCGACAAACCGACCGCGGATCGGTCTTGCCCAATGTACCGGATTTCCTCAAAGCCGCTTTCGAGCAACCGATCGAACCTGTCTCTCTACCGACGACAGCCTGGTACCCTGGTCTCGATCCTGAAATTCTAAAAACGGTGCTTATGGAAGCAGACCAAGCCATCGCGCAAGCGCAAACCGAACTCGATGCGTCAACCGCCGCGTCCTTGGCAGCGCAAGCGGATGCAAACAAAAGCGATGCAAGCCGAGCCCTTGAGCAGGAGGCACTCGAAACGGCCAAGATCCTTGGCCGACAGATCCAGGAACTTCAGGCCGCCCACAGCCCCGAGGAGACCGGGATCCTCAGCGGCCGGCAATCGCTCCTGATGGATGCCTCGCAAGGTCGACGCATGATCTACCGGAGCGTCCCTGAGATCTCTTCGGTCCAGGAAGACGATCGCATCGAATTCCTGGTCCAAATCCTAGCCGACACGCACTGGAATTTTCAGTTGACTCGCGACAACTCCACAGGTGCCACGGCCACCTACATCGGTTTTGAAAAGGGGCAGATCAAGTCCTACAAACCCGCGTCGTTCGATGAGTTCGAGGTCGGTAAGTTCGATCCGCAAACTCCCGATGTCCTGGCCGTTGAACTGACCTTGCACCCCAAGGACGATCGGTGCACGCTCAAGGTGCACTCTCTTAAGGACCAACGAGTGCTGGTCGAAGGACTGAGCGTTGCACTCAATGGATGGAATCCTCTCGGGGATCCGACCAAGGGGATTTTGTTCGACGCTCGGCCCGGCTCGATCGCTGCAATCGACGATTGGCGTTATCGCAGGAAAGTTCCAGATGGACCAAATGGACCAGATGGACCAGATGGAGTCGGACCAGCCGAGTCGATCCTGGAATTCACGTTCGAGACTCCCGAACACGCCGACAAGGATCTTGTCGGAATCCTCGAATGGACCTCAGCTCAAAACTACTCGATCGCCCCAGCCAGGTCGGTGATAGTTCGCAAGTTGCCATCGTTGCACTTGAGCAAACTCCAACAGGAGCTTGCACGCGCTCAGCGGTCCATCGATCGAATGCGACTGCCGACCGAAACGGCCAGAGCCAAGCTCGAGTCGAGCCAAGCCAATCGCCGCCAACTCGAGTCGCGAATCGAAGCCGAGAGGCTCAAGTACATGGCAGACCCTCCCTCGAGTCTTGAATCGATCCAACGCTCGGCGCATCGAGCCATGATCGACGAGAAAAACGCCGAGTTTGCAAGACAACGGGTCGAATGGCACGAGGCCAGAAAGCAATTGGCCGACGTCGAAGCGAAACCGCTCGGGGATTCCAATCGAGCGAAAGAACTCGATACTGCGAATGCAAGATGGGCCAAGGCCCAAGTGGATTTCGAAGCGGCCAGACAGGTGCTCGACCAAAGCGAGCAGATCGCACCCGAGCAAGCGACCTACAAGCCACTTTCACCGCAGTATCCGCGGACCAGTACCGGGCGTCGACGCGCCTTGGCCGCTTGGATCGCTTCCTCTAAAAACCCACTGACGGCTCGAGTCGGAGTCAATCACATTTGGATGCGGCATTTCCACGAACCGCTGGTCAAAACCACTTTCGATTTCGGACGCAATGGCAGCTTGCCAACGCATCCGAAATTGCTCGATTGGTTGGCCGTCGAATGGATGGAATCCGGTTGGAGCATGAAGCATTTACACCGATTGCTTGTCACGAGCCAAGCTTACCAACGCGAGTCGGTTGTCGCAGAGAATCCCTCGCAGATCAAAGATCCTCAAAACCAAAAGTACTGGCGAATGAACGCAGGACGCATGGAGGTCGAGGTTCTACGCGATTCGATCCTCGAAATCGCCGGCAAGTTGGATCCCGAAATGGGCGGACAGGAGTTGGAGAACAAAGATATGTTTTCTACGTCGAGGCGCACGCTCTATTACTCGTGTCAACCTGAAGAAGATGGCAAGAGCGCTTTGGGCATGCTCTTTGATGGACCCGATGCGAGCGATTGCTACCGCCGGACCAGGACCGTTATCCCCCAGCAATCGCTGGCGCTGACCAATAGTCCTCTGGTCCACGAGGTTGCGCCACAGATCGCTCAGCGGATCGAGTTGAGCTTGTCACAAACAGACCGAAGCGACGCAGGTAGATTTCTCGATGCAGCTTATACGCTCCTATTGAATCGGCCAGCAACCCTTCAGGAAAGGGAATTGTGTTTGGAGTATCTGAACTCCTCAAGCGATTCAACGTCCCAGCGATCGAGCTTGATTCGCGTCCTATTGAACCACAACGACTTTATCACGATCCGCTAAGGCCACGCGCCGGCCGACGGCGCCCCATGGAGCGACACGATGGCATTGAGTACACGCAGGATGTTTCTATCCGATTACGGGATGGGTTTTACGGGAATCGTCCTCGGTTCGATGCTCGCTCAAGACCGCATCGTCCGTGGGGCTCCCTTGCCGCAAACGAACACGGCCAAAGAGCCGAAGGCCAAGTCGGTGATTTGGGTGTTTTTATCCGGGGGCTATAGCCATCTCGAGACGTTCGATCCGAAACCTGCATTGAACCAATACGCAGGAAAGACCTTCAATGAAATCCCTTTGGCCAACCCAGTCGATTCCCCGCTGCACAAGAAACGCTTTCGTTCGGTACCTGCCGAAGAGATCAACGTGCGCGACGTCTACCCGACGATCTATCCGATGCAAGTCGGCTGGAAAAAGTGCGGGCAAGCTGGCATCGAGGTGACCGACTGGTGGCCCCATTTAGGCAATCAAGTCGATGAGCTGTGCTTCGTACGCAATATGTGGACCACCGATAACGACCATGCGGCCGAGAATCAAATCCACACCGGAAGGCATCGCCTAGACGAACCCCAGCCGAGCATCGGAGCCTGGGCCAATTACGGCTTGGGAAGTTTCAACGAAAACCTACCGAAGTTCGTCGTGCTCGGTGGTCCGACCCGTTCGGACACCCGCCAGTCGATCGATTCGTACTATCTTGGCCCTCAGCATGCCGGAGTCCCTTTGACGTTGGATCCGAAGAACCCACTCCCTTTTGGCCAAAGGTCCGACAAGCAGACGCTCGAGGAGCAAGCCAAAGAGTTCGAGCTTATCGGGAAGCTCAACGGATTGTCCGGCGCGCTTTACCCCGAGGACCAAGAGCTCCGCGCCCGGATCCGCGCGTACGAATTGGCCTTCCGCATGCAGGCCGCGGTGCCCGAAGGGATCGATATGGCCAGCGAGACCGAACCGACTCGCAAACTCTATGGGTTGGATCAAGAGGCGACGAAGGTTGCAGGTGAGCGATTTTTGGCGGCTCGACGGTTGGTCGAACGTGGGGTCCGGTTCGTCCAGGTTTTTCCCTCTGCCTACGGAGTCTGGGACTCCCATCAGAAACTCAAGGAGAATCACACCAAACTCTGTGCAAGCGTCGATCTGCCGATTGCCGGTCTGATCGCCGACTTGAAACAGCGAGGTCTCCTCGAATCGACCTTGGTGGTTTTCTGCACCGAATTCGGAAGAACTCCCGGTCTGGAACGTCGCAGCGGCGGGGTCGACGGACGCGACCATCATCCCAACGGCTTTACCATCTGGCTTGCAGGCGCGGGAGTCAAGCGGGGGTTTGTGCACGGACAGACCGACGAACTCGGATACCATGCCCTCGGAGAAGGACACTACGTGACGGACTTGCACGCAACGGTCTTGCACTTGCTCGGACTCGAATCGAGAAGCCTAGAAATTCCTGGGAGAAAAAGGCTCGATATCGATCATGGCCAAGTCATTTCAGATATCTTGGCCTGATGGAATCCAGGGTGTCGACAGGCAAGCCACTGTGCTGCACAATGAACATTGGACCCTAGCAGAATTTGGCTAGGCCTCGATCCCCCACGAAGTTCCGGTGGCTCGCGAATGTCCTGTCCCCAATCCCATCTGAAGAAAGATTTATGCATCAGGAAATTCAACCGACCCAAGAGCAGGTCGATCGCGCCAACGCGAGCACCGTTGGGATTGTTGTCTCAGAGTACAACGACCAGATCACGGGCAAACTCTGCCATGGAGCCATCGAAACGCTAGTCCAATCAGGCATCGCTCGCGAGCGGATTGTCGTGACCCGTGTCCCAGGAGCTTGGGAACTCCCCTTTGCAACCCAGCGGCTAGTCGCACTGCGGAGTATCGCCGGGGTGATCGCTCTAGGGGCTGTCATCAAGGGTGAGACATCGCACGATCAGCACATCAATCGGGCCGTCAGCTCTGCCCTGATGCAGTTATCGTTGGACCACAACAAACCGATTGCCTTCGGGCTCCTGACGGTCAATACCCTGGAGCAAGCCTTGCATCGCAGCGGCGGAAACAAAGGAAACAAAGGCCAGGAATGCGCTCTGGCTCTCCTAGCATGCCTACGACTTGGCAAAGCTTTCGACGAATTCCAGGAATACCACGAATCCAACGACGAGCAAACGACGAGGAATTGAGTAATCGTACTCGTCATGCCTTCACTTGGACTCCCCACAAGATGGGATTACACTAACGTCTCGCAAAAGCCGATTCGATTGAAAACATCGCCCCTGAAACCATCGTCCCGGTAACCATCACCCCGTCAAACGCAATCTCATCAGGGGTATAGCTCAAGGATCCAGAATGTTATTTCCCATCAGCGATGACGATCGCGATGTCCAAATCGTTCCGTTCATCACCTACGCGCTGCTTGCGGCCAACGTGGTCCTTTTTCTCGTGCAGATCCGCAACCCCGAGTTCACTTACGGATGGAGTGTGATCCCTAAAGAGATCACCTCCGGCGTCGATCTTGTGGAACCCCAATCGATGTCTGTCGAAGGACATGGCACCGTCGAGATTCCACAAGCCCCAGGTCCCGTTCCGATTTGGCTCACGCTCTTGTCCTCGATGTTCATGCATGGTGGTTTTGGACACATCGCGGGCAACATGCTCTATCTTTGGATTTTTGGAAACAACGTGGAAAACCGATTCGGCCACCGTTGGTTCTTGATCTTCTATCTGATCTCGGGCTTGGTCGCGAGCTTCGCGCAGATCTTTATCTCCCCGCAGAGCATCATTCCGAACCTGGGGGCCTCAGGCGCCATCGCCGGCGTGATGGGAGCTTATTTGGTTCTCTTTCCTCACAATCGGGTCAATGCCGTTTTTCTCTATCACATAGTCACGATCCCTGCGATTCTTGTTTTGGGGATGTGGATCGCCATGCAGCTCTTCAGCGGCTACGGATCGATCGCCAGCACCTCGAGCAGCGCCGGAGGGGTCGCCTATATGGCCCACATCGGTGGCTTTGTCGCAGGCGTTCTTGCGGCCTTAGCCTATCGCTTCACCCTGCAAAGCGAACCGGACTCGATTCTCAAACGCCAGTACGATCGGGATCCGATGGCACGTCGCTTTTGGTAAAGCGGGACTCAACGAGGGCTGCGGGGATCGTTTGGAGCGAGGATCGGCGTGAGCTCTTTGACAAAGTCTTGGGCATCTCGGAAACTGCGATAGACGCTCGCAAAACGGACAAAAGCGACTTCATCGAGATCTCGCAGATACTGCATGCAGAGATTTCCGACGTCCTCTGAACCGACCTCGCGCTCGTAATTGTCCAGAATGTGCGACTCGATCTCGATGGCCAAGCGTTGGATTTCCTCCTGCTTGATCTTCCGCTTCCAGCAAGCGGCCGAGAGGCCACGCTCGATTTTTGCCCTGCTGAAATCCTGGCAGGTCCCGTCGCGTTTTCGAACCTGCAAGAGCCCTTCGACACGTTCATAGGTCGTGAAGCGTCGCTTGCAGTGATTGCAAAAACGCCTTCGGCGAATCGCTCGACCATCCTCAACGATTCGAGAATCGCGGACGCCGTCATTGTCATTAGCGCAAAATGGACATCGCATGGAACGCAGGGATCTGTAGTTTTCGGCTCGCGAATTCCGATTTGAGAATTTCGCATCGCTCCAAAAGTTTCTATCATTGTCGCAGAGTTTCTCAATCAATCAACTATGCAAAACGCACCCTTTGCTACAAAAATCCCCGCTATCCGAGGGTGTTTGGCTAGCTATCATAGAAGGTCGCGCCAGATCCCATTTCCTGACTCGCTCACCCCTTGGGGCAATCCGCAGCTATCGATGTCCAACGACTCCAATACCGATCCGTCCACGGGACCTCTTGAATCCCCACGTTCCTCGCCAGCCTACAAATACCTGCTCTATGCAGGCTTGTTCATGCTCCTGGGAATCAGCTTCCTGATTTTCTTAGGTCGAGAACGCCAAAGTTTTGCCGGACGACAGATCCCTGACTTGGACCTCAAGCCGCTGCTCAACGCTACCGATGTACCCACGGAGCTGATTTCCAAGTCGGACTATGTTCTGCTCCACTTTTGGGGGACTTGGTGCGGCCCGTGCGTCCAGGAATATCCAGACATCATCAAACTCCAACGCAAGTACGCCGAAGACTCCCGCGTGGCGATCCTGAGCGTCTCGTGCGGTACCACCTCACCCGAGTCGACCGAGGAACTCGAGTTCAACACCAAGATTTTTGTCCAAGGTGTCGGCGGAGATCTGCCTGTCTATTGCGATCCGGCGATGTACTCGCGCATCCAAGTCGCCAACGTCATCGGCCGAAACGGTTTCGCCTACCCAACATCCTTGCTCTTGGACAAAAATCGCAAGATCGTCGATGCCTGGATCGGGTCGACTGGCCCAGGGGAACTTGAACAAGCCATCGAAAAGGCGCTCAAGACCCGGTCGCTTGCGGCGGCCCCATAAGGCCCTCTTTGAACTCCTCGACGCTTCAGGATCGGATCTATCGATTGACGAAAACTGCCATGAAACCCACCCTTGCGATCTCGATGGGGGACCCGACCGGAATTGGCCCCGAAATCATCGCAGGCGCACTGACGGACCCTGCCGTTGCGACTTGGTGCACCCCGATAGTCGTCGGCCGTACCGAGATCATGCGACGCGCCAGCCGCGTCCTCGGAGCGAACATCGATTGGATCGCCTGTTCGGCATCGGAACAACTCCAAGTCCCGGAGTCCTCAGCCCAACGACCACGGATACTGTGCCTAGAGGCAGCCTCCGAGGAGTCCGAACATGCACCCCCCGGACAGATCGATGCAAGGGGAGGGCAAGCGGCCTACGATTCACTGGTCGCTGCCACACGACTTTGCTTGGACAAGCGAGTCGACGGGATCGTCACAGCGCCGTTGCAGAAAAAATCGCTGGATTTGGCTGGGCATTCATGGCCCGGTCACACAGAACTCTTGGGGCATCTGTGCGGCGTCGCGACGACTGCGATGATGCTTTATTTGCCTGCGGGCAAGCCCAATCATGGCGGCCCAAGCGGCTTGGGTGTCGTCCATGTGACTCTGCATATGGCACTGCGTGAGGTGTTCGAGCATATCACGCATGCGAACATTCTCAAGACGATCGAACTGACCCATGATTATTTCTCGCGGCTCGCAAATGCCGAAGGTCGCCACAGCCCACCGAGAATCGCCGTCTCGGCCCTGAATCCCCATGCCGGAGAATCGGGTCGGTTCGGCACCGAGGAGATCGATTGCATCGCACCTGCGGTCCTGGCTGCCCAAAGGCTTGGAATCGACGCAAGTGGTCCATGGGCCGTCGATACCCTCATGCCCAAAGCGGCCCAAGGTCAGTTCGATGCGGTCGTCGCGATGTACCATGACCAAGGTCATATCGCGCTGAAGCTGCTCGACATGTTTGAGGCGGTCAATATCACCCTAGGACTGCCGATCGTGCGAACGAGCGTCGCTCATGGCACAGCCCACGATATCGCTTGGAAAGGCATCGCGCAATGCGGAGGGATGGTCCAAGCCATCTTGGCCGCAGCGAAACTCTCCAACCGCTCGTCGGCTAATCGCTAAACGAGCGAATTCAAAATGGTCAATGCTTCTGCAAACCTGTCTTGGATCTTGTAGGGTTGAAGTCGCAGGTTATTGTGAACCACGATCAAGCAGTCACCGCAAGCCTCGAAGGCAGGTACTGAATTTCGTATCAAGCCTTCTCTTCGTTCCGCGGTCAGAAACGCTCTGAGAGCTTCCTCGGATTCCCCTCGAATGAGATATCGGGATTGGAACTCAGGGTCCTCTGGGAATTCGATGAACTTAAATCCAAACCACTTCGAAACCGATGCCGACAAAGAAGCATTCCAAGTCTTCTGCTGCAAACTCAGGGCTGGAGCATCGAGCCGAGGGTCCCACACCAGTAGAACAATGGACGTCGTAGACGATGAGTTTTTGCCCGTGTTGACAACGATCGTGTATTCGCACACGGTGATTCGTGTGCTGTCGGTCTGCGCGACGAATGCTAGATCTACGGTATGCTTCCGACCCTTGCTGTTGTAGAGATCAAATCGTTCGATTCGATCCCAATCCTCCTGCGGAAGATCGAAGTGGATTTCCACGCCGAGTTGCTCGGCAGCTTTGGTGAATGCTTCCCGGCGTTTTTTGATGTACCAGACGTTTCCCAAAACGATCAGTGCAATCACACCAATCGCAGAAGCGATGATCAAATAAACGGCCATCGAAGCAACTCCGATTCAAAACGTCCGATCCACTAGGGTTTCGCACCGAGCAATTGCTGGACCTTTTCATCCAACGCTTTACCGCGCACGTGCACCGCAACGACGTTTCCGTCACGGCCGATAAGCATCGTAAAGGGGATCGCACTGATCGATAGCTCTTGGGCCAAAGCCGTATCCATCCCGGCCTTGGACGGGTCGTTACTGACGTAGACGCTCCAAGGCATCTTGTTTTCGCCTAGGAACTCGTCGAGGTCCGAGCGCTTATCATCGAGGTTTACCGCGATGACCTCGAAGCCTTCGGCGTGTTTCTCGTCATAGACCCGACGTATGTTCGGGATTTCGGCCACGCAAGGCCCGCACCAAGTCGCCCAGAAGTCGACCAAAACGACCTTCCCCTCATACTTGGACTTATCCAACGCTTGACCTTGGGTGTCGACGAGGCCTTCGAGAGCCAGGGGCTGGCCGATGCTACCAATTCGTTTTTGGAAGCCTTTGACGGCCATTTCGATCTGCGCTTTGATCTCAGGCGTCTTGGTCGACTCGAGCTGAGTTGCTGCTAGATCGAGCAAACTCTTGGCGACATCGACATTGCCGGAGTATTCGAATTGGGTGGCGCATTGGGATAAGGCCATAGCGGTCCAGGGCGATGGGATCTTTTCCATCAGGCTCGATGCCTTTTGAGTTAAAGCCACCGGATCGGCGGCCATGGCCTGACGCGTATCGAGGACTTGAAGATAGCTTTCGAAGTCAGGTAGTCGTTGGATTTTCATGCGCCATGCCATCATGCCGATGTTCGGGTCGGGAACATCCCGGAACTTGGCTTCGAGGGCATCGACGATTTGATTGCATGCGATCTGGGCCTCGCTGGCTGGCTCGCTGGCCCCGGGATTTGCTGGATCGCCAGGATTGGCAGGATCGCCGGGATTGGCTCCCTGGGACTCGCTCGATAGAGCTTCGGCCGCTTGGGCCACAGCCATAAACACACCTTTGTCTGGCCCTTGGGCCTGATCGAGCAATCCCTTGGCCGCCGCGACGATTTGGTCGGCCGTTGCGGTCTGATTGCGATAGTCGACCAGCATCAACTGCAGTTGGATCCTCTGAGCGATCTTGGCCACGCGAGGATCCTCGTTGGACGAGAGCTCTTTGCTCAACGTACGAACTTCATCGGCCGACGGGACATCTCGGAACATCGCCATTTGCTGCAAGGCTTCGAGTTTACCGATCCAGCCCTTGGCCGTCTGATCGGGTGTAGTGGACTTATTCCGCAATCGGTCCGATGCGGTGAGTTTCATCCGAAGCAAATCCAGGCCTTGATTGAGAATCGTGTCGGAATTGACCTGCTTGCTATTCGCATCGGTTTGCAGATCCATCATCGCCCGATCGATCGAAGCGACGAATTTGACGAGCTCCTCTGGCGCTTCGGAATCGGTCATCTTCAAGGTCATATAGCTTTTGGCCGCAATCGCCGGATCGACCTGACCGGGGGTGAAGCTCGGCAGTCCAGCGGCCGATCCAGGAACCGCATCGGGCCGACTCGGGTCTCCTTGGGCAACCTCTTGCGGCTTGGGCTTGCTCGCCCCGGCGGTCGCATCCGCGGGGCGAAAGCCACTGGTCTCGGCGCTGACTTCTTTGGGTTTCGACTCTGGCGAACAACCCATGGGCACACCTAGGACGGCGCAGGCAAGAGCCAACGACACTCCCACTGGCATTGCTTTCGTCGCAGAGAAGAGCTCCTGTGTAAGGCTCCGACGAACCCGTCGATGCTGAGTCTTATTCATCCGAGCATTGGTTTCCTGGGCAAAAATCTTTTTCACGACGATTCTCCGAAAAACGCGATATCCGAGACCGCTAGTAGCTTGAACGAATCGGGCTCACTAGGCAATACTGCTTGCTCTTTGCCCGGTTTGATTTCCTCGGGAAACATCCAAAATCGTTCTCAATCGTCACAAGAAACCATGATAAACCCGCTCTGCATCCCTCCCGTCGGATTGGGATTTTGGAAGATCCCCAACGCATCAACAGCCGAATTGGCGGTCCAGGCCGCCCAACTCGGTTATCGCCATTTCGATTGCGCTTCGGATTACGGCAATGAGCCAGAGGTGGGGCAGGGAATTGAAAAGATAGTCACGACTGGAGTTTGTCGCCGAGAGGAACTTTGGGTTACCAGCAAGCTTTGGAATACATTCCACCGCAAAGAACATGTCCGACGCGCGTGCGAACGGAGCCTCAAGGATCTGCGTCTAGACTATCTGGATCTCTATCTGATCCACTTCCCGATCGCACTGGCTTATGTTCCCTTCGAACACCGCTACCCAGCGGGTTGGTTCTTTGATCCCCAAGCCTCCCCTCCGAAGATGATCCCAGACGCCGTCCCGATCAGCGAAACCTGGGAGGCTATGGAACGACTCGTCGAGGCCGGACTGGTTTGCAACGTGGGGATCAGCAACTTTGGCGTTTCGCTCATCCGCGATCTGTTGTCCTATGCAAGGATTCGACCCGGGGTATTGCAAGTCGAATCGCACCCTTATTTGACGCAGCAAAAACTCCTTAGGTACTGTCAGCAAGAACGGATCGCTTTTACCGCTTTTAGCCCTCTGGGAGCACCGTCCTACGTCCCGCTAGGGATGGCCCAGGCCTCTGAATCGGTCTTGGAACTACCCGCCATCAAGGCTATCGCCCAAGACGTAGCTCGCACGCCCGCTCAAGTCGTTCTGCGATGGGGCGTGCAGCGCGGTACTTCGGTGATCCCCAAGACGCAGAACCTTCAACGGCTCGGCGAAAACCTCAGCCTTCTGGACTTCGAGCTCTCCGAGGAGCAAATGGCCACGATCGGTCGGTTGGATCGCGGCCAACGCTTCAACGACCCAGGGGTATTCTGCGAACAGGCCTTCGGGTGCTACTACCCAATTTACGAGTAGAGGATTGGCTGGTAGTTTCAATTGGCAGGCGAATCACTAGGAGTCCTAGGGCCCTGTCGATTGCTGCTTGCGCAGGATTTCATAGAGGTCCAAATCACTGCGTCCGCCGAGAATTGCAAAAATCGTCCGGAGCCGTTCCAAGCCGATCTCCCAGAGAGAATCGGCCCGAAGTCGAAAGTACCCAGGCTCTGGCGTCAGGACATCTCGCGCACGTCGCAAATGCTGATCTTGCGAAGGATCCGATAGATCGTACTGCTGCAGACTCGACTCCAGGAAGTTCGATGCATGAGGGTTGTATGCTAGGAGTGTTGGACCAAGGGGTGTTTCTTGATACTCGGTCCTGCTAACGATGCGATCGACCTGAAGCTCAACACTCGAGTCGTCCTCTTTGAGCAGTCGAACTTGCCAAGAGCCTTGCTCTTGTGGAGTGATCGACTCGACACCCAGGCTGTCGATCATCACGAAACTCGGAGAGGCTCTTTGGGCCAGTTCCAGCCTCGCCTTGGCGAGAAATTCAGGCTCATCGCTTTGAGCAGGGGGCAGAACCCATACGAGCCTCTCATGGCCAGCGTACTCGAGGCACTCGCCGAGAGTCCGGCAAGCATCCTGCGTCGAGCCTGCGATGAGGATCGATTTGGCATCGTACTTTTTCGGGTCGAATTTCCGGTCGCCGGGCAGATGTTCGAGAAACTCTTTCCGAGCTTCGAGTTCACCGATGGCCAATCCGCCGGCCGGACCGAGCCCGACTCGAGTGTTTCGATTTCCTCGGCAGTCGATGATGCAATCGGCGCGCGAGACCCACGTACCCCGATGTCGGCCCTCGACGAGGATTCGGAATTCATCGTTGCAGCGCTCTTGCCAAGGATACTCATCGAAGCGTCCGGCGATAGGTTGACTTGCGACACGAAATCGAGAGATATCGATCACAGGGCTCAGGAAGTGGATGTCGTCGAAGAGCAGATCGGTTTTCGCCAAGGGCAGAAGATATTCTTCGGCGTACTGTTTGCCGTTGAAGATCCTGCCAGGTTCCGGCGGTACGTACGCCGGGTCCTGGGCCTGCAAGGCCGAGAGTCCTAGGCTCGTGGTGATCTTGCCGGCAGGTTCTTCCAAGGGGCGCAGGTTCCAGTCGAGCATCCGGTGTGCGACGCGTCGGGTCTCGAAGATCGAGACATGGTAACCCAGGAAGCGTGCATAGAGTGCCGCTTCGATCCCCAGTGGTCCTGCTCCGAGAATGGCGATCGTCGCAGGACTTTCCATCTCGGGATCCCAGGCAAGCGAGTCGATCATAGGCTGAGCATTTCTTGGATCAAAAGGGAGTTGAGTGAATGTTCAAGGAAACGAAATGTTGTTGAATTCATACTCGACGGTCTGAAGAATCACCGAATCGGGTGCCTTATAGACGAATCGGTATTGGCTCAGGTCCTCCTCGATGTCAAAGAGATAACTCAGCCCGATGTCGTTTTTGGTAAGTCGGGTCGTCGCCCAACCGGCATGTTCGATCTTCTTGCCATCTTTGTCCAAAAGATAAGCATCCGTGAGGGCGATCCAGCCTTGGAGCACATCGCTCGAGGGCTGATTGGCTAACGATACGCCGATTTGGATCTCTTGCAAATCCCGATTCTTTCGGGCCGACTCGAGCACAACTTTCATGTCGCCAGTACTGAGGCTTTTACCGCTATTTTCGGTCGGAGAGCTGAATTCGATCGTCGATAGTCGACCAGGTACGGCGATTTGAAGCTCCCCTTTCCAGGATCCAATCTTCAAGGCCGCTGGGGTCGGTTTGATCACTCGCATCGAGGTGATCATTTGGGAGCCCGAGGGGACATACTCGCTGGACTGATCCTTGGGGACCAACAGAAGTTCGCTGTTGTCGGTGCGGACTGCCAAGTTGTCCATGGGAAAACGGACAAAGACAGGATGGAAACGGGGTTCCCAGTGCAAGGAGAATTCGAGGGTAGCGGTGCTTTGCAATGGGTCCAGAAAGTTCACCGATTTGCTCAGAGAAATCGGTTGCATACGGAGAATACCGATGTAGATAGGCGCTGGGGGCTCGACGGAGTTTGCCTTGAGCAACTCGGATTGCTCCTCTGGGATTGCGAATTTGGGACCAAACAACAATCCAGCGCCGTCCCTTGGGATAATCTGCCAGTTGATTTTCTCGAGCACCTCGTCGATGGCTTCCCAGAAGGTCACTCCTTGGATGTCGAAATCAAATTTCTCCTGAAATGCGTCTTGGCCTCGAAACGGGTCGAGCCCGATGGGATTTCGCGTTTGCTTTTGGATCGTTTCGAGTGCCTCGAAAACGCTCAGAGTGCCTTGAATATTGACCATGGCCGGTTCATGGAAATCGAAGGTGGAATCCTCGATAAACCGGGCACGAATCCGTTCGATGCGCATGGTCCATTCCTCGGATGCTAGGTCGTCGGTTTGCGGAAGGAACTCGAGCGCATCGGGTCCGATTTCCAGCAGGGCTTTTTCAGCAGCGTCTCGTTGCTGCTCCTTGTCCGCATCGAGTTCTTTGGAGAGCGATTCGACCCGTTGTTTCAGGGAGATGCTCTCGGGCGGCTCTTGGATCGGGGCCGATAAAACGATGCCCGTTAGGCACGCAAGGCAACCCCAGAAGAGGGACTTGGATCGATCGTTCGATCGGTGGCAGCGAGAATTCATCGGTTGCTCTCCATCGTAGAACCGGGAAGTTCGGGGGGTGGTTTGAGTTTGTTGCGAATGGCATGGTAGCGGAGCGCCAGTTCACTCTCCGCGCCGCGCTCTATCGGATAGTAGAATTGGCGATCGACCCCCAAGTAGTCTTGGGAGGCAATTCCGTCGGGCGCATCGTGGGAGTACTGATAACCGACGCCATGGCCTAGTTGTTTGGAGCCCGCATAGTGGCCATCGCGAAGGTGGATGGGTACAGGGATCAAAGTCCCTTCTTGGACGTCACGGCGCGCGGCCATGATGGCCGTCGTAGCGGAATTGCTTTTCGGTGCTAACGCCAAGTAGATCACGGTCTGAGACAGGTTCAGTTGGCATTCGGGCAGACCGACAAATTCGCAGGCTTGCATCGTTGCGACCGCAAGGCTCAGCGCACGCGGGTCCGCATTGCCGATGTCTTCGCTGGCAAAGATAACCAGTCTTCGTGTCAGAAACCGGATCTCCTCGCCACTTTCGATGGCGCGTGCAAGCCAGTACAAGGCCGCATCGGCATCGGATCCTCGAAGGCTCTTGATCAACGCGCTTGCCATGTCATAGTGTTGGTCACCGGCAGGATCGAATTGGAGTATTTTCTTCTGCATGCTCTCTTGCATCAGCTCGACGGTCAGTTCGATCGGGTGTCGATTCGAGGACAGGACCGAAATCTCCAAAGCGTTCAAAGCTCGCCGAGCATCCCCCTCTGCAATCCGAGCACAGTACTCAAGGGCTCGCTCGTCGACCCGGATCGCATATCGCCCAAACCCTACTTGCGGGTCCTCGATGGCGCGTCGAAGCAGTCCGACCAATTCCGCTTCCGACAGTGGATGAAGTTCGAAGACTTGGGAGCGACTGAGCAATGCACCATTGACGGCAAAAAAGGGATTGCTCGTCGTCGCGCCGACCAGAGCGATCGTTCCGGATTCGACGTCGGGCAACAAGGCGTCCTGTTGGGAACGGTTGAAGCGGTGGATTTCGTCGATAAAGAGGATCGGCCGAGAGCCCGTGACGCTCAATTCGCTTCGAGCCCAATCGAGCGCTTCGCGCAGCTCCTTGATCCCACTTGTGACGGCATTGATCTGCCGGAAAGCAGCTTGGGTCTCTGCGGCGATGAGTCTTGCCAGGGTTGTCTTGCCGGTCCCTGGGGGGCCGTAGAACAGCAACGACTGGACACGGCGAGCCTCGACCAGTCGCCTCAGAAGCTTTCCGGGAGAGAGAATATGGGATTGTCCGACCATCTGATCGAGGGTCGCTGGCCGCATTCGGGCGGCCAAAGGCTGAGCGCTTTGGCGGTTGGCTTCCTCGGCTTTTGAAAATAAATCCATTGTTTCTTGGCCGCTTGGCATAGGGTTGCTCAGTGGGGGGGCGAATGAGCTTGGTTTTCCCGAGTTATTCCCTACAATCTCGGGCTTTCGGTTTTCCTACTCCTACGGATTTTAGACAATGTCTGACCCGAAGTCCGATTCTGGCTCGCAAAATTCTCATGAACTTGGGGTGCACCAAGCTGCTCGGCTCGAAAAGCTCAAGAAGATCGAGGCGATGGGAATCGACCCTTGGGGCCATCGTTTTGACCAACGACTCTTTATCGACGCAGTCCGAGCCAAAGCTCCGGAAGTGCACTTTGAGAAACAAGACGGCTCGATCGTCGAGTTGCCTGACTTCGAGGCTTCTACACCGGTCGATTACAGAGCCTGGAAGACCCAGCAGGGGGAAGGCCAAGAGGTCGGTCCCCAGGTCCGTATCGCAGGCCGAATTCTCCTGATGCGAACGGCCGGCAAATTGGTTTTCTTGAATATCCGAGATCTGACCGGCGACATCCAAGTGATGATCCCCAAGGGGCACCTACCCGACGAGGATTTCGAGCTCACGAAGCTTCTGGATTTCGGAGATTTGATCGGCGTCGACGGACGACTAGGACGGACCAACACCGGTGAATTGACCGTCTTCGCATCGAAGTTGCACTACATGACCAAGACGCTCGAACCACCACCGGAGAAGCATGCTGGCTTGCAAGATCCGGAGTTGCGACAGCGAATGCGCTATGTCGATCTGACTTACAACCCAGAGTCGCTCCATACGTTTTTAAATCGAACGAAAATCATTCAATCGATCCGCAAAACCCTGTCCAAGCATGAGTTTGTCGAGGTCGAGGGGCCAACCCTTCACACCATCGCCGGCGGCGCGGCCGCCAAACCTTTCCAAACCCACCACAATGCTTTGGACATGAAGCTGGTCCTGCGAATTGCGCTGGAACTGCACTTGAAGCGTCTCATGGTCGGCGGGATCGAGCGCGTGTACGAAATCGGCCGAGTCTACCGCAACGAAGGGATCAGCCCAAAGCACAATCCTGAATTCACCATGATCGAATTGTATTGGGCTTATGCCGATTACAAAGTCATGATGGACCTGACCCAACAAATCATCGTCGAAGCGATCGAGGCGACGGGCCAAGGCTACCAGTTGATGTGGGGCGATCTTGCGATCGATTTCACCCCCCCATTTGCCAGAAAAACGTACTCGGAACTCTTCGAAGAGCACACCGGACTGAAGATTGACGATGCCGAAGGGATCGCCACACTGGCCAAAAAGATCGGACTGGATCCTCAAGGCAAACACCCCGACGTCGTCGTCAGCGAGGTCTTCGAGGAGAAAGTCGAAGACTCCTTGGTAGGCCCTATTTTTGTTACCGACTACCCAGCGAGCCTATGCCCACTGACCAAGCGAAGCGCCACGAACCCCAACATCGCCGAACGCTTCGAGCTTTTCATCCACGGCATGGAACTCGCAAACGCATACACAGAACTCAACGATCCAATCCTGCAAGAATCCCTCTTCAAAACCCAGCTAGAGGGGATGTCCGAGGAAGACTCGATGGCCAAGATGGATAGCGATTTCATCCGAGCCTTGAGATACGGGATGCCCCCCGCAGGAGGATTGGGGATCGGAATCGATCGATTGGTGATGCTTTTGACGAACTCTCGAAGCATCCGCGATGTGATTCTCTTCCCGCTGTTGCGGCATGAATCCTAAGGCGAACGAAATAGCAATTGGTAATAGAAAGACAAGTCGATGGAAGCTGGAATTGTAGGTTTGCCCAATGTCGGTAAAAGCACTCTGTTCAATGCATTGACCGGATCGCAAGGAGCCCAAGCTGCGAATTATCCGTTCTGCACCATCGAGCCCAACGAAGGGATCGTCAGTATCCCCGACAGCAGGCTCAAACGAATCGAGCATTTCATCAAAACCCAAAAGATCATCCCCGCAATGTTCAAATTGGTCGACATCGCCGGGATCGTCAAAGGTGCAAGCGAGGGAGAAGGGCTAGGAAATAAATTCCTAAGCCACATCCGAGAGGTCGACGCGATCTTACAGGTCGTACGCTGCTTTGAAGATCCGGATGTGACCCACGTAGCAGGCAAAATCGATCCGGTTTCCGATATGGAAACGATCGAAATGGAACTGCTCTTTTCCGATATCCAAAGCGTCGAGACCGCGATTCCGAAAGCCGAACGCGCCGCGAGAACCGGCGACAAAGAAGCCAAATTCCGAGTTGGCGTTATGCAAAAGTGCTTAGAGCACCTCAACTCCGAACAACCATTGCGATCCCTCAAACTCGATGAAGCAGAGTCCAAGGCCATACGCAGCTTCGGACTCATGACAGCCAAGCCTATCCTCTACATCGCCAACGTCGACGAAACCGATCTGCACGGCCAAGGACCCATGGTGCAAAGCGTCCGTCAACTCGCAGAGAAAAAAGGTGCACTGGTCGTTCCTGTATGCGCCAAACTCGAGTCGGAAATCGCGGAACTCGAAGACCCCGATCGGAGCGAAATGCTCGCTGCGGTCGGACTCGATGAACCCGCGCTGCAATCAGTAGCAAGGCAAACTTACAAGACCCTCGGATTGCAAAGCTACTTCACGGCCGGGGAAAAAGAAATCCGAGCCTGGACCATTCCCATCGGTGCAACCGCACCCCAAGCCGCCGGAGTTATCCACACCGACTTCGAACGAGGCTTCATCCGCTGCGAATGCTATGCCCTTGAGGACTTAGAAAAGTTCTGCAACGAAAAGGAAATCCGAGCCAACGGCAAGATGCGTACCGAAGGCAAGAGCTATATCATGCAAGACGGCGATATCTGCCACTTCCTGTTCAACGTCTGAAAATCCATGAGCCTACCTGAAGGATTTGCCATCGGTCCACTGACCGTCCTCGAGTTGACAGGAGCGGATCGCAACAAGATCCTCAACAACCTCTGCACGCAAGACCTGCGCTCGTTGCAAAGCGGACAAAGCAAAGAGTCGTTCATGCTCGATGTCAAAGGGCGGACAATCTCCCATGGCTCGGTCGCTTGCCTCGATTCGCGTACGCTCTGGATCTCTGCTCCAGGGCAAGCCCATCGACTGGTCCCACATATCGATCGGTACATCATCCGAGAGGATGCGATCGTCCGTGATGCCTCCGATGAATTTCTTGCCTACCTGCTAAAACCTCAATCCCCCTGGATGCAAACTCACCTCGCAGAGCTGCTGGCAACCAAACAATGCTCAGAAATATTTGGCAAGCAAGCCATCAGCATTCAGGTCCCATGGTTAGGGCCCGGTACGATCCTGGTCCTGGCAGCACCAGAAACCCAGTGTCCGGAGATCTCCCAATTGTCCGGCGTTTGTCATCCCAGCCAAACCCCTAGCCTCCAAACGCATGATGGCTCGGCCTGGGAGACGCTTCGAATCAAAAACTTTTGGCCCTGGTATGGCGTCGATATCGATGAACGGAATCTGCCCCAGGAAATCGGTATCGATGCGCGAGCCATTTCGTTCAACAAGGGTTGCTATCTAGGACAGGAAACCGTCGCACGGCTCGATGCCTTAGGACAAGTTCAAAAAAAACTAGCACTGGTCGAACTGCAAACCGACTCGGCCTGGCAGTTTCAAGGGCCCACCGAATGGATGCTCAACGGAAAATCTATCGGGACCTTAACCTCAGCTAGCCCATCTAATGACAAAACAGAAAGCAACAAAAGGCTATGGGTCGGGCTTGCCATGCTCCGAAGAGGGCACATGGAACCAGGAAGCCAGTTTGCCACCGATGACGGGGTCTTTGTAAATGTCCTTAATTTACTCCCTCAACAGCAATAAACTGGTTTCCGGGAAACGAGCTCTTTGCTCTTGACCAGGAGATCCAGTCGAATCGAGCGCAAGTGGAACAAGATAAGACCGTCCCAGAGTCATCCGAATGATGCTTCGATGGAATGAGGATTCCTCGGGAGAGCCCAAGGAATGATTGACAGCGTACCACCGCTGGTGTAAATTACTCACCCCGGATAACAGGCTTTACACAGTTCTCACTTTCGTTCCCCACGATTCGGTGGTTGGACCCTATGCCTGACGTCGTTTGTCGTTGCGGTACCTATGTTCGCGCGTATGTTGAGTCCGGGACAAAGATCAATTGCCCGCAGTGCGGTGTTGTTCTTACCATGGGTCCGAGTCCGAACTCTCCGAGTTCTGATATTCCAGGCTCTTATGGCGAGGATTCCGACACCCCAAAACCCATCGAGTATCAAGCTAGCCGCAAACCTGACAAAAGAACCGGAACCCTAAGGAAGCTCGTTCTTCCACTTCTGTCTCTGATCATTTTGGCGACCGTTGGAGCGATTTCGATTTTCGCTCCAGGACAAATAAGTCTTAGCGATTGGGCCAAACGGCAGTTAATGGCCCAAGATCCAAAAGTTCCAAAACTCCCCCCCCAGCAGGACCAAGAATTACTCCCTCCCGAGCCTCAAACAACCCAATCCTCTTCGTTGTGGTCCTCATCTGGAAACTGGCAAACCAATTTATCAAAGGCTCCCGCGGACTCTAATATCGAAGTCCTTTCCCAAGAGATTTCCCACCTCGGAGCCTTGATGAACCCATCGGCCTTCTGGGATCGGATCGATCATTCAAATGAACCCAAACCATCGACAGAGACCAAGCGACTCATCGAATATCTCAAATCCCAGCCGATCGACTCACTCTCCTCAATAACCAATACATCCAGTAGTGACTGGAGCGTTCTTGGAACCTTTCAGTCCGACCATAAACTAGGGGTCCTCGTAAGATATTTCTACGAGCCTCTTTCTATCGACACCGGCGACGCCGGCGAATGGGCCTTGGCATGCCGCAAAATGCTAAGCCAAGAGGAGATAAACAACGCGACCCAAGAAATCGCTCGATCGAACACCGAGATTTCGACTCTCAACCCCACGGATAGTCCTGCAGCAGACCTGCAGACCACCCCCAAACACCTACTTATTACACCTCGCTTCGGTTACCTAGTCCTCCTGTTCCAGGATAGAAACGACCAAATCATCTGCACCGACTTGGTCGGTATCCCAGGCGATGTCCCTCTGAGCCAAACGGCAGGAGCAACCTCTAAGGAAAGTCCAGAGGAAGAAACCGACGATGTGCCCGTCGATTCAATCGATGTGTTTGGCCAATACCAATCCTTCGCCAAGCGTTATCTGGCCGGCACGATTTTTTTCAGAACACGCGAAGATCAAACTTATACAATCGCCGAGATTCGTAGGTTCATCGGGTCGATCTCCAACCCCCGAGCAAAGCGACTCGCGGAAATCGCTGAAGCTGCGACCATCGACCCAAGCCAACTAAATAACCGTCTGGCACGATTCCGAAAAGAGTTCCCGAATGATCTCGGCGCCGATTCTCTCCTGATCTCGCTATGGTTTACAGTCGACAAAGGAAAGCGATCGAGCGTCTCTTACGAGGAGGCTGGAAAAGTCTACGTGGAATCAGCACACCGACTCTACATGAAGACCTCCGATCCGCTGATGCTCGAAGTCAAGTCCCGGATCTACCGATTCCATGGCCGAATGAACGATGCAGATAAATCTCTGCTGGATGCGGAAAAGGAAAACCATCAATCCATCTACCTGCTACAGCGCAGAATCCGAGAAGCGATCGATGCAGGCAACAAGCAAGGTGTCATCGATTATCTCACTAAGCTTAATAACTTAGCCCTGGGTCAATCGACAAAAATAGTCAACCCGACAATCCAAGCCAAATGGAAACAACTGCTGGGCAACTGAAGCCCAGTTCGTTCACCGCTTGGCCTTGCGAATCCGCTGCAACTCCTGACGCATCGAGTGGACTTTCCCACCATTCAAATCAGCGTGCAATCCATAGAGATTCTCTCGTTGTCCAAGATCGATATCCAAACGATACAACTCCCCGGGCATCTGGTCCTGTTGATAACCGTTCTCGCGATCAAACCACTCAGGAACCTTGCTGATCGACCCCGATTCCGAATCGATAAGCAACCAAGCACCCTGACGGATCGCATAGCCCTTAGGATTGGTGTTATGAACCAACGTTTCGCGTGAGGATTCGCCGGCCCCAAAGACCATCCGCCCCTGATCGAGACTGTCCTCGGCGTTCCCCTCCGGAATCTCGATGGCTAGAACCCCTGCGATCGTCGCAAACAAATCGATTTGACTCATAAGCCCATCGCAAACCCTATCAGAAGGTATCTTTCCAGGCCAGCGCATAAGCATCGGCACCCGATGACCACCCTCATACAAATCACGCTTAACCCCCCTTAAGGGTCCCATGCTGCGATGTCCGTAGTTCTTGAGCCTGGCGTAAGCATACGTCTCAGGACCGTTGTCGCTCGAAAAAATCACCCAAGTGTTTTCTGAAAATCCCTTCGACTCCAAGGCCGCAAGTATCCTTCCGACACTCGCGTCGGTCTGCACCATAAAGTCCCCATATCCATCGGCCCCAGATCGCCCCTCAAAGGACCGGTCAGGAACAATCGGGGCATGAGGCGAGGTCATCGGGAAATAAAGGAAAAATGGCCTCTCGGGTGATTGCTCCGATATCCAATCGACGGCCCGTTGAGTAAGTGTCGGCATGACCGCCCAAAAGTCCCAGTCCTTAACGCTCGGACCCGGACGTGCTTCCCATGCTCCTTCGGCCGTCGGTTTCGGCGTCGATAAAGGAACATCCGGAGCCCTTTGAACCCGATCGTTTTCGATCCAAGCATAAGGTGGAAAGTTCGGGACATCATCCCCAAAATAGTAGTCAAACCCATGCGATAACGGACCGTCGGGAATCGGTAAGCTCCAATCAAAAGCATCTGGTGCATAGCCGGTCTTTGGATCCGCCTTGGCCCCAGGACGCTGAATCGCTTTCCAGCCCCAACCTAAATGCCATTTGCCAATGCACGCCGATTGATATCCCTTGGTTTTGACCAACTCGGCCAACGTCCAGCGAGGGGAATCCAACACGCTGCCTTCGAAGGAATTGACGATCCCATGAAATTTGCGCCAGTGGTATCGCCCTTGCAAAAGCGCGTAGCGACTCGGGGTACATATTCCCGACGAGCTATGCGCATCGGTGAATCGAGTTCCTTCTCGTGCTAACCGATCCAAATGAGGAGTTGGGATCTTGGACTCCCCGTTTTGCACACCTAAGTCCCCGTAACCCATATCATCGGCATAAAGCAGGACAATATTCGGGAGACCTTGATATCCCTGCGAGAAGACTTCCCCCCAGGAGAAAAAATGAATCAGCACACAAAGAAATACCGTTTGATTCACCGTTCGATACATGTCCATACTCCCATCGTTGTGTTCGCTCTACCGACCCACCAGTATCTCAGAGATCAGTCGCTGCAAGCGTTCCATGTCCTTATCGATCCAGTACGTAGCAAGAGCCAAGCTCATGCCCCCTAGGGCAAGTAGCAAAAGGGACCGAACCCAATTCGCAGACCCGGTTGTACCCCTGGCCTTAGAAAACAAAGGGGACGAGACCACAAGCCTTTCGAGTTGATACCAACCCAAAACATTGCGTTGCTTACCCGTAGCGTTCAAATGCGATACGCCCTGAAACCCTCGACTCGGCTCGATCATCGCTTGCAAATCCCACTCGGAAATCTGCAAGTGATTCCCCAACCAAGCATGCTCGATATCTCCCTTCTGAAGTATTTCACCAAGCAGGTTCCGCAACCCGTGGCTGTCTAAACCGAGGACCGTCCACCCAGGTTGCCGCTGCAATGCAAACAACAAAACCAACAAACCATACAAAGCAATAAGAAGGATCCATGTCTTCTGACCCAAGGCCGCATAAGCACCCGTAGGGAAAAACAACTCGATCGGGCCAATCAAGGCAAACCCCATCAATGCAAATCCCAGGAGCAAGGCTTCTTGACCAGAAGTCAACAGGGTGGGCCTGCGACGCAACGCCAGAAAACCCATCACGATCAAATAAACACCCAGCGGGATCAATCCGAACGAAAGCCTCAAATAATCAATCATCGACCATCCATCCCGAAGCTCCCCAACTTACTTCAATTCTCTAAAACCGTATCGGCATGTTCATAGCCAGGTGCACAAGAACAAAGGAAGACCAAGTCCTCCGAGCCGGTGTTCTCGATGCAATGGGAGCATCCCGGCGGAATCGCCACCGCATCGCCCGGCCCGACTTCACGGATCTGTCCGTCGATCTCCATCCGACCAGTCCCAACCAGAATATAGTATATCTCCTCGGTTTGAGGATGATGATGACGCTCCGTAAGCACACCTGGCGGTAAGGTCGCCTCAGCCAAACTCTGTTTACGGATCCCGGAATTCCGATGCGATAAAAGCTCTCGGATCGTCGATCCATCCTTGGTCACAAACGGCTCGCACCCATTTCGATTGATCACATCCATCGCGCAACTCCTGCAATCGCACCAAAACAAAAAACCGCCCCGGCGTTCCGGACCATCGAGCTAAAAGGCATGCGGATTATTAGCTACAATAGAACCCAAAATCGTCCCAACAACCACCCTTTGTCGTTGTTTCCTGCTTTGCATCTCTTGAACCAATCCGCTCGGAATCACACTACATGAATCCTACCGCATGAACCGTATCCGTGTCCTTTTTTGCTCCTCGACCATGGATGGCGGTGGCAGCGAACGCCAACTGCTCTATCTGCTCAAAGGCCTGGATCGATCGCGGTTCGAACCCTCGCTCTACCTGCTAAGAGCCACCGGTCCACTCCTGACCCAGATACCTGAAGACTGCCCGATGACGGCGTTCTGGACCGATCGGACCGCCCCCAAATTCAACTGGCCAGGACGCATCCACCACCAGCAAATCCAACACTTAGCTGACCACATTCGCTCCCATCGTATCGAGGTCCTCTACGATCGCCTCTTCCACATGACGATGATCAGTGGCCCCGCCTCTCGCGATGCCCACTGCGCGCGGGTCTCGACCATCGTTTCGCCACCCCAATTCGATGTGATGCGACGCGATAACCGCTGGAGATGGATCAAACGACGCCGATTGGCAAAAGCCTACAGGACTAGCCAAGCTCTCCTGAGCGTCTCGGCTGGAACGGCTCAGGCGGCCGCCGATTTCTATCGCATTCCTATAAATCGATTCGAAATCGTTCCTAGCCCCATCGACATCCAAACCATCGAAACCAAATCCCAAGAACCAATCCCGTTTCCTAGCTGGACCGGGACTGCAAAAAAAATCGTCGCTGTCGGTAGACTCGGAACCGAAAAAGGACACACAGAACTACTCGAGGCTTTCGCCCTGCTGATCGCCAATAGCGGAAAAAAATATCAACTCCATATCGCCGGGGAAGGACCCCTGCGGCGAGCCCTGGAAAATCGAATCCGTGAACTCAACCTCAACGACTGCGCTTTTCTCCACGGCCATGTCTCAAACCCCTACCCCCTGCTCAAGCAAGCCGACTTGTTCGTCCTGCCATCCCATTACGAAGGGTTGCCGAATGTCATGTTAGAAGCCATGCTCTGCCATTGCCCAATCCTCGCGACCAACACCCAGCAAGGTGCAGGGGAATACCTGCGTGCAGAGCCCCTTGGCGAACTGGTCCCTGTGGCAAGTATCTCAGGGCTACTCAACGCGATGATCGACCGATTTGAGAATCCAAACCCATGGACCGCACGAGCCAATCTGGCTTATCACCATGTACAAAAACACCACAACCTCGAACATTGGATCCAAACCCTCTCGGGAATCCTCCAACGCGCAGCGCAGAGCCATGTCTCATGACCAGTAAAACGAACCTCTCGAATCAACAACTAGCAGCTCTCTTCGAAGAACTGGCAGATTTACTCGAACTCTCGGGCGAAAACGCATTTCGAATCCGGGCCTATCGCAGCGGCGCTGCGGCCATCGCAGGACTCCCTCAACGCGTCGAGGAACTCCTCGCCCAAGGCTTTGACCTCACCTCAGTCGATGGCATCGGCGCGACACTCGCAGAGAAATCCAAAATCGCTATCCAGACCGGTTCGATCCCAGCCTTGGAAAAAATCCGCCAAGAAGTCCCAACAACGCTCCGCGATGTGATGAAAGTCCCCGGCCTGGGGGCCAAGAAGGCCATGAAACTCCACCAAGAACTCGGTGTGATGGACCTTGCTTCCCTAAAACAAGCCTGTTTGCAAGGTAGCGTCGCGGATCTCAAAGGGTTCGGACCCAAAACACAACAAAGCATTTTGCAGAATATCGATATCGTCGCCCAAGCCGCCGAACGCTTGGGCATCGATGATGCCGATCGTCTCACCCAAAGACTCAAAGGTCACTTCTCCCAATGCAAAGCCGTCAAGCGACTCGATTTCGCCGGAAGCTACCGACGCAGCAAAGAAACCGTTGGCGATCTGGACATGCTCGTCGTTAGCCAATCCCCCTCCGAAGTCATGGATCGCTTCGCCGAATTTCCAGGCATCGCGGAAGTCCTCGCCCGAGGCGACACGAAAATGAGCGTTCGCATCGCCGGAGCATTCCAGGTCGATCTGCGCGTCGTCGAGGAATCCTGCTGGGGGGCAGCTCTGCAATACTTCACCGGCAGCAAAGAGCACAATGTCCATGTGCGATCGCTCGCCAAATCCCTAGGCCTGAAGATCAGCGAATACGGCGTTTTTCGCGAAACCGAACCCTCGGTTGCCATCGCTGGCAAAGACGAAGAAAGCCTCTACCGCGCCATCGGGATGCCCTGGGTCCCACCCGAACTTCGCGAAAATCGCTTCGAGTTCCAAAAGGATCTGGAACATCGACTCGAACACTTGATCCAACTCTCAGATATCCGAGGCGATTTGCATATGCACACCGACTCGACCGACGGTAGCGAAACTCTCGATGCGATGGCCAATGCCGCTATCGAACGGGGACTCGAATACATCGCCATTACCGACCACTCCAAACGGGTCAGTATCGCGAGGGGACTCAATGACCAACAAGTTCAAGAGCAATGGGCCTACATCGATCGGATCAAACCCGAACTGGAAGGTCGATTGATGCTCCTCAAGGGAATCGAATGCGATATCCTCGAAGACGGATCACTGGACCTGTCCGACGATTCCTTAGCAAAAGCCGACTGGGTGACTGCAAGCATCCATTTCGGATTTAAGCAGTCCAGGCAAGAGATCACCGACCGAATCCTGGGCGCAATCGCCCATCGAAGCGTGCACTCGATCTCCCACCCCTCGGGTCGACTGATCTCCCGCAGACCTGCCTACGAGTTCGACCTTACTGCGGTCATCCAAGCTGCCAAGGAACACGGCAAATGCTTGGAAATCAACGCCAATCCCGCTCGCCTGGATCTCAACGATCTCCAGGCCGCTGCCGCAGCCCAAGCCGGGGTCATGATCGTGATCAATACCGACGCTCACTCGATCGGAAATCTCGACCTCATGAAATACGGTCTCGGGGTTGCTCGAAGAGCCGGTATCATGAAACACCAAGTTTTAAACACCAAGTCAGCCAAGCAACTTGCCGACTGGCTCGGAAAACACAAGTAGCCCCCCACATCCGTAACACCCAAAAACCGACGTTAGGAGATTCCAAAATGCATCGCGCCATGGTCGCTTGGGCCCTCAGCTTAACCTCAATCATGCTATCCCCCCTTTTTCTCTGGTCGGCCAACGAACAACCTCCAGAGCCTCCCAACCTGCCAAATACTCAAACCCAGGAAATTCGCAGGATCGATCCAAAGGACCCTCTTTTTCAATCGATCCAAGAGAGGATGGGCAAGCTACCTCGCTTGGATCCCGATTCTGCCGACACTCCTTCTGCAGGCTCATCGAAAGCACCCTCGTCACTAAAGAAAAACAAAGGATCGAAAGTCTCCAGAAAGAATCGAGCGGCCGAATGGATGCTCAAGTCGGCTAGGTTGCTCGAAGACCAAGCAAACGAACTCGAACTCCATGATCCGGAGGCTCGAACTCAATCCGAGCAACTCGCCTCGATGGCCAAAGACCTTCGCAAACAAGTACGGATTCTCCTAGAGACCCCTTAGACTCGCTCCGAGGATCCCTGACTTGCCGATCCACCGGGTCCTGCTGTTTCTCTGGGTCCTGCTGTTTCTCTGGGGCCTGCTGTTTCTATGGGGCCATCGGCCAGGAACAACGAATAGACAGCGAGCATGATCGCCCCGGCGACCAAGAGACTGTCGGCGATGTTGAAGTTCGGCCACGTGTACTGGCCGTATCGCAGGAGAATCCAGTCTCGAACTCCACCGGCAAACGGCACGGGTAAACCATGCAGATTGAGTCGGTCGTAGAGGTTCCCCAAAATCCCACCCGTGACGAGCCCCAGGGTAACTGTCAGCCACAGCGAATGGCAAGCGCGGTAGAGAAATAGCCACGAGACGAGCCCAAAGATCGCGGCCATCGAGACGATCGCAAAAAGCCAACCGTAGCCTTGGCCAAGCCCAAAGACCGCACCTTGATTGACCGCCGTTTCGATTCCAAAATAGTTTTCAATCCACCAAGCAGGCGGTTGCTCTCCTGGCAGTCCCTTCCAGGCAAAAACCCAATCCTTGGTGACCAGATCGAGGCCTGTTCCGAGGGTTGCAAGAAGGCTGAAAACCAAGATACGGCTTAGGATCATTCGAGTGCTCGATAGGTTGGATTACCAACGCGATTCCATCTGATCGACAATGTGGTTGGCCAATCGCTCTGCGTTGCGTTGAAAGGCCGTGGAGATCGACTGACCCGCTTCGGGAACAAAGTCAGTTCGTTCCGCAAAATAATGCGTGATTTCACCCGGTGGAAGAAACCTTGTCGTGACGAGATTCATGCCCCGCCGGTCAGTCCAGTTCAGTTCCACTGCCACCACAGTTTCCAAGAGTCTAGGTTCGTCGGTGTTGGTCTCGGCAATGACACGCTTGGAGTCGCTGGTCAATCGGATCGATAGGATCGAATCGGCTACGGAGTTGTCTGCGAGTTTATAAGGCGTGCGGCGCTCGATTTCCTTTTGGACCGCCTCAGTCAATTGCACCCCCAACTCGGGTCGAAAGCTATCGCTCCTTACAATCGGCACGTTGATGGTCCGCACATCGGTTCGGTACACATTGCGAGTCCCAATTCGGTATCCAAAACAACCGGTGGCAAAAACCATCGTCAGAGCGATCAGCAGGGAATGCATTCGAGCAGCCATGGACATCACCGCTTGACGGGTTCTACGCTGCCGGCGGTTCGGACCTGGGAATCCCCGGACGTAGGATCGAGGGGATTCGACGGTGACTTAGGTCGGTTCCGCGTGATCAAAGACTGTCGCTCGGCGGCTTCCTGCTCCGTAGGTTTGAGCAGCGGTGTGACCTTGTCCCGCGTCGGGAAAACATAAGTCATCCAGTGCATGTACGGGGTAGGGACCGCTGGCTTGCCTTCAGCGTTGTCGATGATTTCCTGGGCCTTTTGGGCATAAGGAGTATCCGGGTAATTGTCCAGGATCCGATCGCAGTACACGATCGCTGCGGCATACTCTTGCTTGTTGTTCCGATAGGTGGCCTCCTCGTAGAGCCGCTCGGCTTGCCGGTACTGGACCTCGGCTAGCATTTCTGCGATAGGTTCTTTCCGCTCGCTGGATTGCTTTTGAAACTGACGGACCATTTGCTTGAGCAGTTTATCGGCTTGCTCCAACGGCTCCGAGGAGTACTGGGGACCTTGATAGGCCAGCAAGGCGGACTTGGCCCCGAGGAAGTGCGCGTCGAATTGATGGGGACTATCGGTGTAGACGGAAATCAAGTCGCGATAGCGATCGAGGGCTTCGGCCCAATTCTCCCGCTTGAATTCCGTATTGGCGATGTCCATGGTCGCATCATCGGCCAAGCGTCCAGTGGGGCTATCGAGCAGCATTTTTTCCAAAACCCGTTTACCGTGGTTTTGAGTGTCGTTCCAAGGGCGCGTTTTGTCGGTCCAATTGACATTGTAGAATTTGTCAGGGAATTGAAGCCAATAGTTCCCGATCTCCATGCGCCGCTGGTCGACGCGGTCTTGGTATCGCGTACGAGGGTACTCCTTGATCAACTTGACGTAGTAATCTTCCGCTTTGGGATAATCCTCAGCGAAGAAATAAGATTCGGCGGCCATGTAGTGGGCATCTTGTTCCAGGGAACTACTGGCCCAATTTTTTCCCGCCTCGATGTAGCTCGCAGCGGCTTTCCTCAATAGTTCCTTGCGCTCCTGGCCCTGGGCATTCGTACCGGCTTGGTAGTAACCGTTGGCTTCCTGGAGCTTGGCGCGAGCGAGGTCTTTGTCGACTTTGCGCTCGCCCAAACCGGGGATTTTTCGAAGTATCTTGGGAACGTCGGAATTCATCGCCTTGTCGGCTCGGGAACCCTCGGGACGAATCCAATTCCCTTCCTTGTCCTCATAGCCCTCGATCGCGTTCTTGGCCCGCGAATATTCGTCTTCTTGCCATGGGCTGAAAATCTTGCAACCCGGCGAGGTCAGGACTGCCAGGAATGCCAGGACTAGGACAGCAGGGCACCTTAACGCTTGAGATCCCCGAGGAAATCGAGCATTCGCAATCGCCGTTCCGAGAGATTCACCATGACTTGCTCCATGACAAGCCTTAGCTCGGCTCGGACCTTCGGAGCCAGGATCGCAGGTGCTCTTGTTGCTGTTGGTTCGCAAAGCTCCATCGCTAAATCCGATCGACTTAAATGCGCCGCTCGCGTTTCGAGAACCTGCAAAGTCTGCCGGTCTATACGCAAATAACCGCGCTGGGTCGGTGTGCAATTTGGGCACAGCACTCCCCCGCCGAGGGGACTGAAGGCAATCGATTGCCGATCGGTTTCGATCTCTTCTCCGCATGCCACACACCATCTCCAACTCGGCATATGACCGAGTCGTTGGATTGTTTGGAGTTCAAAATCAAGGATGGTCCATGCAGGACTCGCTTGGCGATCAAGCTCCTGAAGTGTCATGCACAGCGATTCCATCAAGCCCGCAACAGGCTCGTGGTTCTCGGTAAGCGCGTTGATCACCTCACCCGCATAGTATCCGCAGTAAAGGGGTAAAAGTCCCACTTGGGCCGAACGAAACCGCCGCTGCAATTTCGCTTCGGTCAACAAGTCCAGGGACTCTCCCGACTTCTTCAAGAACACTACGGAGGAAAGGGACAGAAGGTCAAGAGCAGATTCAAAAGGGCTTTTCAAGCGTCGTGCACCCTTGGCAATCGCCGAAATCTTACCGAAGTCCCTGGTAAAAAGCGTCACGATCAGGCTCGTCTCGCTCCACTCGACGGTCTTGAGAACCACACCATCGGTCTTTTCCAATGACATCGAAGTCTCCTAGCCGAGGAACCCGCGCAGAGCCTTACCCGTGGGGGTCGAGAGCCGGGCGATTTGCTCAGGGGGGCCGACCCCGACGATCTTTCCACCCTTGGACCCACCCTCGGGACCCAAATCGATGATCCAGTCGCAGCAAGATATCAAATCCAGTTGGTGTTCGACAACGATCACGGTGTTCCCTTTTTCCACGAGCCCGAGCAAGAGCTTAACAACACGCTCGATGTCCGCTAGATGAAGCCCCGTAGTCGGTTCATCCAACACATACAACGTCTTGCCGCTGGACTTCTTCTGGAGCTCTGTCGCCAACTTGATTCGCTGAGCTTCGCCACCGCTGAGGGTGGTCGAACGTTGTCCTAAGGTCAGGTAGCCGAGTCCGACCGATTGGAGACACTCGAGGGCATTTTGAAGATCCGGAACATTCTGAAAAAACTCAGCGGCTTGATCGATGGGCATCTCCAAGACCTCTGCGATATTTTTCTCCTTGAATCGAACCGACAGCGTCGATCGATTGAATCGCTTGGCGTTGCAGGCCGCACATGGCACATCGACCTGCTCGAGAAAACTCATCTCGAGCTTAACCCGCCCGGCCCCTGCGCAGGTGTCGCAGCGTCCATCGCCAGCATTGAAGCTGAATCGGTTGGCCTGGTAGCCCCGAATTTTCGCATCGCGGCTGGCCGCAAAGACCTTGCGCACCGAATCCCACAATCCGCAATAGGTCGCAGGTGTGCTCCGGGGCGTACGTCCGATCGGAGATTGATCGATCTCCAAGAGCCGTTCGATCGCATCGACCCCGTAGAGCCCTCGCCAATGCTCTCCGGACTTCTTCGAATCGGTGAGCCAGCCCGTGACCGCAGGGACCAACGTATCGTGAATCAAAGTACTTTTGCCACTGCCGCTGACTCCGCTGATGGCGATCAATCGACCGATAGGAAATTCGGCACTGACATCTTGAAGGTTGTTTTTGCAGACCCCTTCGAGCCGTAGCATGGGATGATTTTTCCCGACCGACCTGAGCTCGGCGGCTCGCATCCTGTAGCCCGGCGATAAGTACTTGCCGGTGAGCGATCCGGGTGCATCGAGAATCTCATCCAAGGATCCTTGAGCTACGACCGAACCGCCCAAAGTCCCTGCACCGGGCCCCATGTCGACGACCAGATCTGCGGCCCGCATCATCGATTCGTCATGCTCGACAACGACAATGCTGTTGCCCTTGGATTGGAGAGAACGGAGGATTCCAATAAGTCGTTCGGTATCGCGGGCATGCAGGCCGATCGAGGGTTCATCCAAGACATAGCATACGCCCGTCAGACCAGTTCCCACGCTGGTTGCCAAGCGGACGCGTTGCAATTCGCCACCGCTGAGGGTCTGACCCGGACGGTCCAGCGAGAGATACCCCAGACCGACCTGATCGAGATAGGCCAAGCGGGGGAGGATTTCCTGAAGGATTGGCAGGGCGATCTTTTGCCGCTCGGGGTCCCAGCGCAAGTCCCTTAGCCAGACTCGCAGCTCTTCGATAGTCTTGGAGGTGATTTCAGCGATCGATAGATTTTCCAAGCGGATAGCCAGCGACTCTCGCTTGAGCCGTGTGCCTTGGCATGTCGGGCATCGAATCTCTTTGGACTCTCCGATCGCCCCGTAGCCCTCGCATTTAGGGCATGCCCCGTAGGCACTGTTGAAACTGAAAGTTCTCGGTTCGATCTCGGGCAAACTGATCGAGCACCGTACGCACGCGAATCGAGTCGAGTAGAGATGCTCTTGGTCGTCGGCCAAGGTACGGACAAGACCCGAGGTCAATTGCAAGGCACTCAGAATTGCCTTTTCAATGCGCTCTTGGCTATCTTCCCGGACCACGATGCGATCGACGACCGCTTCGATGGTATGCTCTTTGCGGACCGCCAGTTTAGGCACTTCGTCGAGCTCAAAAAACTCTCCATCGACGCGGACTTTAAGCAGGCCGGCCTTTTCGATTTTGCTGAAGACCTCCCCATGGGCCCCTTTTCGGTCCAGGACCATCGGAGCCATGATCGTCAGTTTGGTCCCCCGGACCGATCGCATGACGGCCCCGACAATCGCTTCGGAGGACTGCCGCAGGATTGGCTCGTTGCACTGATAGCAAGAAGGTATCGCAACGCGAGCCATCAGGAGTCTGAAGTAGTCGTAGATTTCCGTGATCGTCCCGACGGTACTCCGAGGGCTTTGAACGCCTTGCGATTGGTCGATGCTCAAGCATGGTTGCAGGCCCCGGACCGAGTCGAGTTTGGGCCGCTCCAATTGGTCGAGGAACTGACGGGTGTAGCTCGATAGACTCTGAAGGTACTGACGCTGACTCTCAGCAAAGAGGGTATCGAAGGCCAATGAACTTTTGCCACTACCGCTTACCCCAGTCAGAACGATCAACTGGCCGCGAGGCAGATCGATGTCGATGTGGCGAAGGTTGTGGGTCGCCGCGCCGCGAATCTGCATCGTCGGAAGACTATTCCCTGTCTTGGGTTTCGCGGATGGGGCCATCGGCATGTTCGTTCTTAAAGTAGGTCGCGTTGTAGCCGAGTTCTTGAAGCTTCTTTTGAAACGCCTCCTTGGCATGCTCCTCGCCATGGACGAGTCGAATCTCTTTCGGGGGAGTCGCGATGCCTTGGACAAACTGGATCAGATCCAATTGGTCGGCGTGGGCGGAGTATCCGCTAAGGGTATGCGTTTTGGCTCGAACTGGGAATTCCTTATGGTCGATATGGACCGAGCACTTGCCCAATTCGCAGTTTTGGATCGCTCGACCCGTCGTTCCATTGGCTTGGTATCCGACAAAAACGATGTCGGTGTTGGGACGATGGAGGAAGGCCTTGAGATACTCCATGATGCGGCCTCCGGTGCACATGCCACTACCTGCGATGACGATCGCAGGTTTCCCTGAGCGTTTGAGGTACTCAAGATTTCCTCTGGACTCTCCACCCCGATCGATCTCGATCAGATTATCAAAGACAAACGGCTGGCTGTCGACGGTGAGCACCTCTCGGGCTTCCTGGCTCCAATAAGGTTCCATCTGCTCGTAGATATCGGTCAACTTGATCGCCAAGGGGGAGTCGACGATGATGTCGTATGCACTCAGGGCCGAGCTTCCGTGTCTCTTGCCGATCCCTTCGATGATTTGATTCAACTCAAAAAGTATTTCTTGGGTCCGCCCAAGGCTAAAAGCAGGAATTAATGTCACGCCACGATTTTCAAGCGACTCGAGCAAGATCGCCTCGAGCCGTTCCATGCGAGTCTCGCGGCCCTCGTGAATACGATCTCCATAAGTGCTCTCGAGAACGAGGATATCGGCTCGCTCGGGAGAAACCGGAGGTTTGAGGATCGGCGTGCAACGCGAGCCGATGTCTCCACTAAAACAGATCCACATGTCCTTGTTGCGGACTTCAATCACCGCCGCCCCAAGGATATGGCCCGCGGTCGAAAAACGAAATTCCGCGTTGCCAGGCAAACTCTGCCATTTCCCATAGGAGACCGGTTGGATCAAATCAGTGATCGACTTGAGCAAACTCCCAATCACCTTTTGGTTGCGAGTCATCCCGAGACGAATCGCATCCTCGAGCATCACCGGTAGGAACTTGGCCGTCGGAGGAGTGCAGTAGATCGGACGGTGGAAACCGGCTTCGATCAAATAAGGAATCCGTCCGATGTGGTCGATGTGCACGTGGGTGAGCAACAACGCGTCGATTCCATCGAGCGGAAAATCGATTTGTGGAGAACTCCTACGCTTCGCGTCGGCTCCCTGAAAAGACCCACAATCGATCAAAATCGACCGCGAATGATTCAAATGGAGCTGGTGGCACGAGCCGGTGACACCCAAGTACCCGCCGTGATGAACGATTTCCATGGAAGAGGTTTCTCCTGTGAACGATCCTGCCAGAGCACAAGCTGGAAGTATACCACCCGATTCGACGGTATCGAAAGGACCGAGATCAAGTCCCCAAGGAGTCAGACTCCAAGGACCTTCGACGCCTCTCCTGCCAAAGCTCCCAGACGATCGGGATGACGCTCAAGAGGATAATACCGATGGTCACGAGGAAAAAGTTCTTCTGAATCCAAACCACCTTGGCCAACAAGTATCCGGCGAAAAGAAACAGCGTCACCCAAACGACCCCGCCGGTGATATTGTAAAACCAAAACTTGAAAAAATTCATCTTGCCAATCCCCGCGACAAATGGGGCAAAGGTCCGGACAATCGGGACAAATCGAGCCAAAATGATAGTTTTCGCCCCGTAGCGATCATAAAACCGCTGAGCTCGATCCAAATGCTCGCGATGAAACCACCTGGAACTCTCGCTCCGGAAAACCTGCGGACCGACCTTGTACCCAATCCAGTAGTTGACCGCATCTCCCAAGATCGCAGCGACGATGAGCAAGGGCCAAAGAACCCAAATACTCATCGGACTACCCTCGATCGCGCAGAGCGATCCGGCAGCAAAAAGTAATGAATCCCCAGGGAGAAACGGCAAAACCACCAGTCCCGTCTCACAAAACACGATCAGAAACAGAATCGTGTAGAGCCACGGAGCACCGACGACGTCCATCAATTCCCGCAAATGCTTGTCGACATGCAAAATCCAGTCGATCCATTGTCGCATGCCCAGACTCACAAAAATGGGGGGTATTCGGAGGAGTTAAGTTCTTCAACGGCAGCATTTTAGTTCGCTCGATGCACTCGAGTAACCCTCGATTTGGTCTTTTCCTAAACCGGGAGTTCTGTAAACTCTTCTCTCGTCAATTACTAGGAAATGACGGACTTTTTCGTTTTCTGCGGGTGAATTAAGAAGACTATGGACCTAACCAAATTACGCAACATCGGTATCAGCGCTCACATCGACTCGGGAAAAACCACCCTCAGCGAACGAATCCTGTTCTATGCAGGTCGGATCCATAAAATCGAAGAAGTCAAAGGCGGTGGCGACGGTGCGACGATGGATTACATGGAACTCGAGAAGGAACGGGGTATCACCATCACCTCGGCAGCCACTCAGTTGCTCTGGCACGATAACGTGATCAACCTGATCGATACCCCAGGACACGTCGACTTTACGATCGAAGTCGAACGCTCCTTGCGAGTTCTCGACGGCGCGGTGTTGGTCCTCTGCTCCGTCGGTGGCGTTCAGAGCCAGTCCTTGACGGTCGATCGACAAATGCGTCGCTACAAGGTTCCACGCCTAGCGTTCGTCAACAAAATGGACCGCACCGGTGCGGACGCTTACCGCGTCGCCCAACAGGTTCGCGACAAACTCAACGCCAACGCCATCATGATGCAAATCCCCATCGGCGCCGGTGAAACCTTCGACGGGGTTATCGATCTGCCCACCATGAAAGCCTTTTACTTCGATGGCAAGGACGGGGAAGAAGTTCGAGAAGAGGAAATCCCATCCGATTACCTCGCCAAGGCCAAGGAAATGCGCCAAAAGATGCTCGACGGCCTGTCCGACTTCAACGAAGAACTCGTCGAACTGCTGTTCAACGAACAAGAAGTCCCCGTCGATCTGATCTACAAAGCCTGCAAAGATGCGACCCAAGCGCTCAAGATCACTCCGGTTTTCTGCGGATCTGCCTACAAAAACAAAGGTGTTCAACTCCTTCTCGATGCCGTTCTGCGCTACCTGCCAAGCCCCCTTGAACGAGAAATCTCGGCCCGCAAAGTCGGTAACGAAGACGAAAAACTCACCCTCAAACCCGATCCAGAACTCCCATTCGTCGGCATGGCCTTCAAAATCGTCGAAGACCCATTCGGTCAGCTGACCTTCATGCGGATCTACCAAGGCAAAATCGCCAAAGGTGAGATGTACATCAACCAACGGACCAGCAAAAAAGAACGCTTCAGCCGAATCGTTCGCATGCATGCCGACAAACGCGAAGAAATCGATATCGCAGAAGCCGGCGATATCGTCGCTATCATGGGCATCGATTGCGCTAGTGGAGAAACCTACAGCAACGAACGGGACTTCTGCACCCTCGAAAGCATGTACGTCCCCGAACCGGTCATCCGAGTCGCTGTGACGCCCGCCAGCCGCGCCGATGCCGACAAAATGGGCAAAGCACTCGCTCGCTTCCGAAAAGAAGATCCCACGTTCCAAATCTTCAACGACGAAGAAACCAGCGAAACGATCATCTGCGGGATGGGTGAACTCCACCTCGATATCTACGTCGAACGCATGCGACGTGAATACAAAGTTGAAGTCCAAGTCGGGGCCCCCAAAGTTAGCTACCGCGAAACTCCCGGCCAGGCCCAGGAATTCAACTACAAACACAAGAAACAAACCGGTGGATCCGGACAATTTGCCCACATCGTCGGCAAACTCTCCCCCATGGACCCCGAAGGAGAAACGACCTTCGTTTTCGAAGACCACGTCACCGGTGGACGTATCCCCAAACAGTTCATCCCGCCTGTGGAAAAAGGCTTCCGCGACTCGATGTTCAAAGGCCCGCTTGCAGAGTTCCCCGTTGTAGGGGTGAAAATCGATCTCGAAGACGGTAGCTACCACGACGTCGACTCGAGCGAAAGGGCCTTCTACATCGCCGCCTGCGATTGCTTCCGCGAAACCATGCGGGCCTCAAGCCCCATGCTCCTCGAACCGATCATGAAATGCGATATCGAATGCCCCGAAAACGACCAAGGTTCGGTCGTAGGTGACGTCATCTCCCGACGCGGCCTGGTCAATAATACCGATGCCCGAGATGGTGTCTCCTACATCACCGCAGAAGTCCCGCTGGCAAACACCTTCGGTTATGCCACCGACCTGCGAAGCATGACCAAGGGCCAAGGTACCTTTGCCATGGAACTGGCCCGATACTCGGCCGTTCCACGAAGCCTTCAAGATGACATCATCAACGAACGCAAAAAGCAACTGGCCCAAAGAGCGAAAGCCTAATCCCCCGTTTGCTCGCAATCACCACCGCCCATTCCATCAAACCACGAAAGACGCAAGCCCAAGGGCCTGCGTCTTTTTTTTCAGGCCCATCCTCCCATCGACTCACACCCATCGAGGAAATCCACAAGCTTGGACAATCCTCCGTCGAGAGCAGGTTTTTGCCCCCAGATCCGTTGACCTAGCGACCAAGAATTCAGTAAAAACGATTTGCCATGGACATCCGCCATCAGTGAGCAACCAACACCCATGAATTCCTACAACCTGACCCACCTAAAACAACTCGAATCCGAAAGCATCCACGTCATCCGCGAAGTGGCTGCCGAATTCAAAAAGCCCGTCATGCTTTACTCCATCGGTAAAGATTCGGCCGTCATGACCCACTTGGCACTCAAAGCCTTCTACCCAGGCAAACCACCCTTTCCTTTCCTCCACGTCGATACAACCTGGAAATTCCGTGAGATGATCGCGTTTCGCGACTCCTACGTAAAAAACCAACTCGGAATCGAACTGATCGTCAACATCAATCACGAAGGCCTCAAACTCGGTATCGATCCCTTCGAAAACAGCGATAAACACACCGAGGTGATGAAGACCGATTCTCTCAAAGCCTCCTTGTCCAAATACGGCTTCGATGCGGCTTTCGGCGGCGCAAGACGCGATGAAGAAAAGTCCCGAGCCAAAGAACGTGTGTTCTCCTTCCGAGATAAATTCCATCGATGGGACCCCAAGAACCAACGACCCGAACTGTGGAACCTCTACAACTGCCGTGTCAACCCACAAGAGAGCATCCGCGTGTTCCCCTTGTCGAACTGGACCGAATTGGACGTCTGGCAATACATCTACCTAGAAAACATCCCACTTCCCGATCTTTACTTGGCCAAACTACGACCCGTCGTCGAACGCAACGGGGTCTTGATCAGCCCCAATGACGATCGATTCAAACTCCGTGAAGGCGAAGTGATCGAACACAAAATGGTACGCTTCCGGACCCTCGGATGCTGGCCCCTGACAGGAGCTGTGGAATCCAATGCAACCACCCTGCCAGAGATCATCCAAGAAATGCTCCTGACGAAAACCTCCGAAAGACAAGGCCGCGTGATCGACAAAGACGGTGGCGGTGCCGGTATGGAAATGAAAAAGATGCAAGGATACTTCTAAGATGTCCCACCAAAGTGAACTGATCGCCAAGGATATC